>VOFH01003145.1_pt1 | contig 44992 bp, 82 predicted proteins | sample 5384091 | NCBI WGS metagenome assembly VOFH01 (sample SAMN12384727, study PRJNA508395) | human gut metagenome | isolation source: healthy gut G | host: Homo sapiens
ATGGGAGAACTGGGCGCCTTTGCTAAGTGAATATGTGGAGGCGCTGAATAAGTCCTTGGGGCATATTGCGATGATTTGTGACCGTGACAGCGTCATTGCAACCGCCGGGGTGCAGAAGAAAGAATATCTGGACCACGCAGTCAGCCGTGAGATGGAACAGGCCATGGAGCAGAGAAAGCCTATTCTTGCCGACCGAAGCGGAGGAAATCCCATGCCAATTACCGAGCAGGACAACGCCAGCCAGACCGTCGCTCAGATCGTTGTGCCTGTGATCAGCGAAGGGAGGCTACGGGCGCTGTAGTACTGCTGTCAAGGCAGGAGGACTGCAAGTTTGGAGAAACGGAGCTTAAGGTAACGCAGACAACAGCTGGGTTTTGGGACGCCAGCTGGAACAATGAATCCGTGAAAAAAGGCCGCTGAGAAAGCGGCTTTTTCTGGGGGTTTTTTGACGGAAGATGCTATAATAAAGCACATACATGAAGAAAAACGAGCAGAGAGGAGGGCCATCGGCATGAAAAAGGGTTTGCACGGCGCGGCAAAGCTTGGCAGTGCGGGGCTGCTATGCAGCGCCATTGGCTCTCTATTTCGCATTATGCTGGCCGGTTGCATTGGAACAATGGGCATTGCCTACTACCAGCTGGCCTATCCGATCTATGTGCTTTTAACAGTGGTGGCTACCTCTGGCATCCCGGCAGCCATCAGCAAGCGGGTTTCAGAATTTGCTGCTCTTGGAGACTATCGGACCGCACATTATTTTTTGTGACCTGTTTTCGGGCGCTTTTGCTGGCCGGTCTGGGCGGCTCTGTACTGCTGGCTGCGGGGTCGTTCTGGATTGTGCGGATGCAGGGCGTCTCAGAGGCGTGGATGACGATCCTATCGTTATCACCGGCGGTCTTCTTTATGAGCGGCATTGCGGCCTATCGGAGGCTATTCCAGGGCCTGCAGGAGATGGCACCCACGGCTGTTTCGCAGCTGGTGGAGGAAATCGTAAAAACGGTGTTGGGGCTGGGGTTGGCCTACTGGCTGATCCATAGCAGCACACTGCTGGCGTCGGTAGGGGCGCTGGCGGCCATTCCTGCGGCGGGCTGTGCTCGCTGGTGTATTTGATGATCCGTTATGGACGCGGGAAAAATGCGCTGATGCATGAAGTGAGGACAAGCCCGCATGTACGCGTATATCCGGAAAAAAAAGAAAATTCGCAAAGATCTGTTGCATTTGGCTTTGCCCATTACCCTGGCGGCCGCCGCGATGAGTCTGGTATCGCTGGTGGATAATTTTATGGTCATCAATTTATTGAAATCCAGTGGATTTTCCCAAGCGATGGCGGAGAGTAGGTTTGGATTGATGACAGGCTATGTGAGCCCGATTGTCTACGTGCCGGTGAGCATTTCGACAGCGCTGCACATGAGCTTGGTGCCAAGCATTTCTGCTAGCCCTAAAACTGAGACGATTTAAGGAATGCACGATAAATACGGGATCGGATTAAAGTTGACTACGCTGCTGGGGCTGCCATGTATGGCGGGGCTGATGTTGCTGGGGCCGCTTTTGCTACAGTTGATTTTTCCGGGTACGCTGGCAGAAGGCGACCATGCGGCGGTATCGGCTATGCTGATGCGGGTAATGGCCATCGGGCTATTTTGTTTGATGGCGACACAAACTTGTACAGGCATTTTGCAGGGCCTGGGCTTGCAGAACATCCGGTAAGGAATTTGGCGGCCGGGCTTTTGGCCAAGATTGTGGTGTCGCTGGTGTTGCTGAAAATCCCAAGCCTCAATGTTGTAGGGGCCGCCATCGGCACGGTGGCGTGCTATGCGGTCTGTGCGCTGATGGATCTATATCGTATTTTTGCATGAGCTAAGAGCGCAGTTTTCCTTGATGGAAATTTTGGTAAAGCCGATGCTGGCAACCTTAGGGATAGGCCGCAGCGGTGGGGATCGTATGGATGGCGCTGCACAGTGTAAATGGGTGGATCTTGTTTTTGTGCGCAACGGCAGTTTGGCATTGTCGTGTATTTTGCGCTGGTGGTAGGGTTCCATATTGTTACGACGGAGGATCTTAGAATGCTGCCGGGCGGCATCAAGCTGGATTCTTGGCTGCGCGAAAAGAGAATTTGGAGGATATCTGATGGGGATACTCATTGTTGGGCTGGGGCCGGGGCCGAAAGGATATATCACAGGCCAGACTGTGCTGGCGCTGGAAAAGGCGGAGGCCTGCTATGTGCAGACGGCCTTGCATCCCAGTATCGAGATTGTAAAGCAAGCGGGCATAGATTTTATTTCGTTGGATGAAGAATATCAAAAGGCGCAGGATTTTGATGCACTCAACCGGGCTGTAGCGGAAAAATTGTGGAGGCAGGCCGGGAAAGACGTATTGTATTTGCCGTTACGGGAGAAGCTAGTCAAGGACAAAGCGCTGTACAGACGGTTTGGAATAGGGCTAAGGAGCTTGGCATAGAAGTGGGGGATTCTGCGGGACTGAGCACGGCTACCGCTGCAATGGCCGCAGCGGGCGCACCCCTGTGAACAAGGGGTACAAACGCACTATGAAGCGCTGGATCTTTTAAGATTGGATTGTGGAAAGTGCCAGGTGATCTGTGATTGGATCAGACACTAAAAGGCAAGCCAATGCAAGGTTAACCTGATGGAGCTGTATCCGGAGGACTGGCGGGTAGCTCTGGTATGGGCGGATGCCGAACAGATGCATCATCACTGGTGCCCCCTGTATGAGATGGATCGACAGCCCCATTTTGATGCGACCAGCTGCTTGGTAGTGCCGCCGCTGCCCTTTGAAAAGCGCAAGCGCTATGTATATGCAGATTTTCAGAAAACGCCGGCATACTGCGTGCGCCAGGCGGATGCCCCTGGGATGCAGAGCAGACACATTTTTCCTTGAAATCCGCCATGCTGGAGGAGGCTTGTGAAGCGATTGCAGCGGTGGATGAAGGCGACATGGAGCACCTATGCGAGGAGCTGGGCGATGTTGCTGCAGGTGGCGATGCATGCGGAAATTGCGCAGGAGCAGATGGAGTTTACGCCTGTGGACATATGTAGCGGAATCTGTGAAAAGCTGATCCGCCGTCATCCGCACGTTTTTGGCAGCATAACGGTCAGCGGGACAGGCGAGGTGTTGAAAAACTGGGAAGAGATCAAAAAAAACGGAAAAAGGGCATACACAGGAAGATTCTCTGTTAAAATAGGAGATGGTTGCCTGCCCTGATGCGTGCGCAGAAGATCCAAAAGAAGGCCAAGAGCATCGGCTTTGACTGGCAGGCGCCAGAGCCGGCGGCCGGCAAGGTAAAAGAGGAACTGGCCGAGCTGCTGGAGGCGCTGCAAGAGGGCCCGGTGCGTACAGAGGAAGAAGCGGGTGATTTGCTGTTTGCCGCGGTAAATGTGGTGCGGCTTTGCGGCGTACATGCGGAAACGGCGCTGATGGCCGCTTGTGAGAAGTTTATACGCCGTTTTCGTGCGATGGAACAGGCGGCCGTACGATCGGGAATAACGCTAAGCAGCCAAACACTGGAAACGCTGGATGGGCTGTGGGAAGAGATAAAGCGCCTGGAAAAGCAAGAAAAGTTTGACATTCTAGACCGTTTGTTGGAAATGGTCAAGACATAAAAACGAGAAAAATTTGCGCTTGGCGCAACTATCACTAGAGGGCACGAATATGAACAAAAACTTGAATTGATCGGTTGTGTAGCCGAAAAGAGCGGTTTGGCCAAGAAAGACGCAGAAAAAGCGGTAAATGCTGTATTGATGCAGTGGTAGAAACCCTGAAAGCGGGCGAAAAGGTACAGCTGGTTGGCTTTGGCAACTTCGAAGTGCGTGAACGCGCTGCGCGCAAAGGGTATCAATCCGTTGACCAAACAGCCGATGGATTTCCCGGCTACCAAGGTGCCGGCTTTCAAAGCGGGCAAAGCCTTGAAAGACGCTATCAAATAAAACATACCCAAAAAGAGCCGAGGATATTCGGCTCTTTTTTATGCCAGTAAGACCGCCCTTTGTCTTTTATAGGGAAGGACGGAAAAATATGATATAATAACATCATCTGGAGGTTGAAGATGCGAATTGATAAATATTTGAAAGTATCACGGATCATCAAGCGGAGAACTGTGGCAGCAGGCGTGCCAGGCAGGAAGGATACAAATCAACGGAAAGGTGGCCAAGCCCTCGGATAAGGTAGAGGTAGGCGATGTGCTGACCATTCAGTTGGGAGAAAAGACATATACATATGAGGTATTGATGGTGACTGAACATGCGACAAAAGGAGAATGCGGATATGATGTTCCGCGCCGTATTATGAGCCAGCCGAGAATCAAGACCAGGGCTGGGGATGCACATGCGTTTGCAGAGAACCGCACTTTGATTTTGGGCGGTGTGTTGATCCCGTATGAAAAGGGATTGATGGGTCATTCAGACGCCGACGTGCTTTGCCACGCCATCAGCGATGCAACTGTTGGGCGCCGCCGGACTGGGGGACATTGGGCAGCATTTTCCCGATACCGACCCTATCTACTTTGGAGCAAGCAGCATCATGCTATTGCAATGTTGTGCGGAAAAGGTGCGCCAGTCGGGATATGCCGTAGGAAATGTGGATGCGGTGGTCATCGCCCAAGAACCCAAAATTGGCCCGCATACCGAGAGCATATGACGCATCATATTGCCAGGCGCGGGCATAGAGCCTGCGCAGGTGAATATCAAGGCAACTACGACCGGGAGCATATGGGCTTTACGGGACGCAAGGAGGCATAGCGGCCCAGGCGGTATGCTTATTGGAAAAGGATTGACTAAATGGCAAGACGGAGGCGCAGAAGAGGGAAAAACTGTTGGACCGCTGGCGCGGATCGGCAGTTTATCCATGATAATGATCCGGGATTAGGGGCCATCGTCGTGTTTTTGCTGGCTGCTGGTATCCCAAGTGGCCATGCCGCTGATCCAATCTTTGGTTTGGGCCAAAGATTACGGAAGTGCCGCTGCCCACGCAGCAGACGGAGATCGGAGATTTATCGATAAAATACGAGAGGTGCTGCTGACCAATAAGTTTAAGTATGTGGCTAGGCCGATCCTGTTGGGGGATGAGGTGTACTTTTCTTCCGGACAGGACAACTACTACAATCCCTTGATGAAAGAAATTTATGTGGCCAAGCGGGATACGGCAAACTCAGTGACGCCTAAGGGGGATAGAGGGCATTGAAGCAGAAAGGCGATATTCTGGCGCTGGATGTAAGCGCGGATTATATCGTATACATTGATACGAAAAAGGATACCGCTATGGCAGACGGCGGCGTGATACCGGGGCGTGCCATCATGTATTTATATAACCGCAGCACACAACAGACTGAAAAGCTCAAGGATATTCCATACGACTGTCAGACGTATTTTAACAGGGAAGTATGGTCTGGGTGGAGCGTACGGGCGAAACGCAGGATAAGCTTTATATGATGGATCTGACGACCAAAGAAGTCACGACGTTGGCGACATACGAGGATTCCCCGATGGGCGTTTCGCCGCCGGGCGTATGCAGCACTGATATTGTCTGGGTAGAGCCGCACCCGGATCAGCCAGACAGCGAACAATATAATGTAATTAAGACGTTGTCCCTGGGAGAAAACGCCGGAACGGTGACAACCTATGAGCCGGGGATGTATGCGTTTAAGCCGATGACAAATGGCTCTGCCATCATTTGGAGCGATAATTTTGCCAGCGCCGACGCCAATCTGTATCTATCGCAAAACGGCGCAATGCCGAAAAAACTGGCGGAGAATGTATCGGGATATGGGATTGCGAATAACTTTGTAGCGTACTGCCAGAATGGACGCATTTATGTCTATTTCCTGGCAACGGGAGGAGTTGGCACAGCTTTCCAAATCCACCGAATACGCGATGCTGGCGGATGTATCCAGCCATGGAGTGACGTGGTTTGACATTACAGATAAAAACAGGGAACGCGATATTTTGAAATTCGCGGTGGTGGACTGAAAGACGATGGCAAAAACAAAAACGATTTTTTACTGCACAAACTGCGGGCATGAATCACCCAAATGGGTGGGACGTTGCCCTGGCTGTGGAGAATGGAATACCATGGAAGAGCAGCCTGTGGTCAAATCCGCGGGCGGGAAAACAAAACCATGGAAGCCGGCAGCAAAGCCTGTGCCGTTGGCGCAGGTGGATGTGACGCCGGCAGGGCATTTGAACCGGGATCGAAGAGCTGGATCGTGTTTTAGGCGGTGGCCTCATTGAAGGTGCGGTCGTGCTGGTAGGGAGAACCCGGCGTTGGGAAATCCACGCTGCTGCTCCAGGCCTGCGAGAAGTGCTAGGCAAGGTAAAAAAGTGCTCTATGTTTCAGGGGAGGAATCGGCCCGGCAGATCAAGCTGCAGGCGCTGCGGCTAGGCACGCTATCTGAGGATCTATTGGTGTTGGCGGAAACGGATATGGAAGCGGTATGCCAAGCCATGGAGGAAAGCCAGGCGCAGCTTGTCATCATCGATTCCATTCAAACGATGACACAGCCGGGGATGGCAAGCGCGATGGGCAGTGTTTCCCAAATTCGGGAATGTACAGCTTCTGCGCTCCAGAATTGCAAAAAACAACGGGCGCTACGGTGATTTTGGTGGGGCATGTGACCAAGGAGGGGGGCCATTGCCGGCCCGCGTGTATTGGAGCATATGGTGGATACCGTGTTGTATTTTGAGGAGAGCGGCAATCTACGCTGCGCATTTTGCGGGCGGTGAAAAACCGGTTTGGCTCTACCAATGAAATTGGCGTATTTGCCATGACAGAACACGGCATGGAGGAGATGAAAAACCCCTCGGAGGTGCTGCTAAGCCAGCATACCAAAGGCGTGGCGGGCAGTGCGATTACCTGCTCGATGGAGGGGAGCAGGCCGGTTTTTGCGAAATACAGTCGCTGGCGGCCACTACATCCTTTGGACAGCCGCGGCGCATGGCCACAGGGAGACTACAACCGAATGCTGTTGATGATTGCGATTATGGAGCGGCGTGCAGGCGTGCCGCTCTACAACCGCGATGTATACACAAACGTAGTAGGGGGGCATGAAAATTGCGGAGCCTGCCAACGACCTGGCGATGGTGATGGCCATTGCATCTGCAGCCACGGGGCAGCCGCTCAAAGAAGGGGTGGCGGCCATAGGGAAGTGGGGTTAACAGGTGAGGTGCGCATGGTTACCCAGCTGGAGCGGCGGGCGTCAGAGTGTGCAAAATGGGCTTTACCACGCTTTTGGTGCCAAAAGAAGCCTTAAAGCCTCTGGAATCAAGGCGGGGGTGCGCTTTGCTGGGGTTGGTAGCGTAGCAGAGGCACTTTTCCTTGGCTTAGAGCCAAAACGTAAGGGGATGGATACGGCAGAGGAAAATTGACAAGGGATGGTTTATGCCGTATCATTAAAAATACACCATTTGATAAAAAGGGGGAAAGGCTGTGTTTGAAATTGGCGACCGGGTGGCATATCCGATGCATGGGGCCGGGATTGTTGAGCTGATCGAAGAAAAAGAGATTTTGGGCCAGCTCCAGCGCTATTATGTGCTCAGGTTCGCCTTAGGCGGCATGAAGGTGATGGTGCCTGTTGAAGGGAAAGATATTGGCCTACGCGCCATCATCGGCAAAGAAGAAGGATGAAAGTTCTGGAATTTTGTCTCAGCCCTGCGGGGAGGAATGCGATAACTGGAACCGCAGGTACCGGGAAAATTTGGAAAAGATGCGCACAGGCAGTATCTTTGATACGGCAGAAGTAGTGCGTGCCCTGAGCCATCGAGACAAGGAGAAGGGGCTTTCTACCGGGAAAAAAGATGCTGAGCTCCGCCAAACAGATTTTAGCCAGCGAATTGATCCTCTCTCTGGATATGGAAGAACAAGACGTGTTAGCACGCATCGAACAGGCTGTATAGAAGCGGTGCTGTTTGAGATAGAATTCCATGTAGAGAGGAGGTGAATGCGCATGAAAAAACTGCTTCGTTTGGGATTTTCTATTGGACTGGGAGCCTTATGTATCGGTATCCTGACGCTGGTGGCCAGCTTATTGAGCTGGATCAAACTGGTGGATGTGTATACCGTGGTTTCTTCATCGGTCATAGCAGGGGTATATATCGGCGTCGGCGTGCTTGGCATGCTGCTGGGCTTTATTTTCTATCCGAAGATGATGCGCGGCATTGCAGGCGGCATGAAACGCATAGAAGCAAAAGCTGACACAGGTGCCCATGCAGGATGTTCTCTCCGGTATACTGGGGCTGATCGTCGGGCTGATACTAGCACTATTACTTTCTACTCTTATTAATCGCATTCCTATTCCTGGCTTTCAATGCTGCTTTCCGTAATCGTCTATGTGCTGCTTGGCTATTTGGGCGTGGCGGTCGCGGTGCGGAGAAAATCTGAACTGGGCATCGTGGAAAAATTACGGAGGCCAAGGGCGCGGAAGAACATGAAGAAACCGAGGAGGAGCGCCGCGTGGCCGGTGACGGGCCGCAGCAGAAAAAAAGGCGGAAGGCAAAAGCCGCCTGCGCCAAAGATTCTGGATACTTCCGTGATCATAGATGGACGTGTGCTGGCAGTAGCAAATGCAGGATTTTTGGAAGGCAAGATCATCGTTCCTTCCTTTGTGCTGCAAGAGCTGCGGCATATTGCGGATTCTGCTGATGCGTTGAGAAGGCAGAGGCCGAAGGGGCTTGGATATCTTGCAGCAAATGCAGCAGGATTCCAACCGTGTGGTGGTCATTGAAAAGGAATATGAAAATACAGAAGTAGACGAACAGCTCATCCTGCTTGCCAAAGAGATGAAGGGAAACATCGTAACCAACGATTTCAACCTGAACAAAGTGGCGACGGTGAAGGGTGTGAAGGTACTGAATATCAACGAGTTGGCCAGCTCGTTGAAGCCGGCAGTTATGCCTGGCGAGGATATGCTTTTGCAGATCGTCAGAGAAGGCAAGGAGCCGGGACAGGGCGTAGCGTACCTGGAAGATGGCACGATGGTCGTAGTGGACAGCGGCGCATCGCACATAGGGAGCACCACCTCGGTGTATGTTACCTCCGTGCTGCAAACGGCAGCGGGGCGTATGGTGTTTGCCAAGGCCAATTAAAATTCAATAAACGTAAAAGCCATGTGCCCGCGGAGGGCACATGGCTTTTCGCATTCCCCGCGAAAAATGACAAAAAACGTCAATTGGCAGCGACGCCATTGACGAATAAGACAAGTTGTGATATAGTCGTAAATTGCACAAGTATTCCCGCGATACACGGATTTACCATGGAAAAAAGGAAATCAAAAAATTCCTTCTTTCTCCGCTATTGTACAGTGCTTTGTATACAAAATCAAGAGCGAATCTTTTTCCGTGTATGTATGGATAGAAAAGTATAAAAAGGATTGGGAGTGAAGCATCCATGGTTCATGAAATTCTTCTGGGCGGCAGAAAGAAAATGAGCTTTTCACGCATCGACGAGGTCCTGGAAATGCCCAACCTAATTGAGATCAAAAGAATCTTACCGCAAATTTGTGGAAGAAGGACTCAAAGAGGTATTTGCGGATATTTCCCCCATCACGGGTTATGGCGATAACCTAGTGCTGGAGTTTGTGGATTATACGCTGGATAACAACCCGAAATATTCTGTAGAAGAGTGTAAGGAACGCGACGTCAACTATGCAGCGCCGTTGCGGGTGACGGTGCGCCTGATTAACCGTGAGACAGGCGAAGTGAAAGAGCAGGAAGTCTTCATGGGCGATTTCCCCTTGATGACGGAAACCGGCACTTTCATCATCAACGGCGCAGAACGCGTAATCGTGAGCCAGTTGGTGCGTTCTCCCGGTGCCTATTACAATATGGAAACGGACAAGATGGGCAAACAGCTTTTCTCATCCACCATCATTCCGAACCGTGGCGCCTGGCTGGAGTACGAAACGGACGCCAACGACGTGATTATGGGTACGCGTAGACCGTACGCGCAAGCTGCCCGCTACCGTGCTGATGCGCGCGCTTGGCTGTGGGACGGATGAGGAGATCCTGGCAAAGTTCGGGGAAGAGAAGCTTATCATCGATACCATCCGTAAGGACAGCGCCAAGACGGACCCGGAAGGCGTGATCGAGATCTATAAGCGCCTGCGTCCGGGTGAACCGCCGACGGAGGAGAGCGCCCGTTCCCTGTTTAATTCTTTATTGTTTTGATCCGCGTCGTTATGACTTGGCGCGTGTGGGCCGCTATAAAATCAATAAAAAAACTAGGTCTTGTGGATCGTTTGGCCGGGCAGACGCTGGCAGCAGACGTCATCAATCCGTATACTGGAGAGGTCATGGCTGTTGCGGGCCAGCAGATAGACCGTGCCGAGGCAGAACGCCTACAGGCATCCGGCATTAATGAGGCGGAAGTGGTCGTAGAGGAAGGGACGCTGAAGATTTTCGGCAATAACTTTGTAGACCTGGAGCCCTTTGTAGACTTTGACTTAAAGGAAATCGGCATTACGGAAAAAGCGCATTTCCCGAACCTTTATGGAGATCCTCAACAGCAAGGAGGCTGGGAGGAGGGTGAACTGCGCCGTGAAATGGCAAACCGTGTGCATGACCTGATGCCAAAGCACATCCACCCGGATGATATCATGGCGTCGTTAAACTATATGATCTGTCTGTATCATGGCGTAGGGCGTACTGACGATATAGACCATCTGGGCAACCGCCGCCTGCGCTGCGTTGGCGAACTGTTGCAAACCAGATCCGTGTGGGGCTGTCCCGCCTAGAGAGAGTGGTGCGCGAGCGCATGAGCATCCAGGATATGGATGTGGCAACGCCGGCAATCTTATCAATATCCGTCCGGTGTCTGCGGCCATCAAAGGAGTTTTCGGAAGCAGCCAGCTAAGCCAGTTTATGGATCAGACCAACCTTGGCAGAGCTGACGCATAAGCGCCGTCTGTCTGCGCTGGGTCCTGGCGGTCTGAACCGTGAGCGCGCCAGCTTTGAGGTGCGCGACGTGCATCATTCGCATTACGGACGCATGTGCCCGATTGAAACGCCGGAAGGCCCGAACATCGGCTTGATCGGCTCTTTGGCCACGTATGCGCGCGTGAACGAATACGGCTTTATCGAAACACCGTACCGCAAGGTTATTCATGGCGAAGGTGTGGTAACGGACGAAGTGGTATACATCACGGCGGACGAGGAAGACAACTACATTGTGGCTCAAGCCAACGAATCGGTGGACGAAAACGGCCGCTTTACGCATGACCGCGTAACCAGCCGCTTCCGCAAGGAGATCAATGAATTCCCGCGGGAACAGATCGATTTGATGGATGTTTCCCCAAGCAGCTGGTTTCCGTGGCCACGGCGATGATTCCGTTTTTGGAGAACGACGACGCCAACCGCGCGCTGATGGGCGCGAACATGCAGCGCCAGGCGGTGCCGCTGCTCAATCCGCAGGTACCGGTGGTAGGAACAGGGATGGAATACAAAGCCGCACATGACTCTGGCATGGTGGTTTTGAGCAAGCGCGACGGCGTGGCCAAGAAGGTGACGGCCGATGAAATCGTCATTGAAGGCGACGACGGCGTGACCGATCGCTTTAAGCTGATTAAATATAAGCGCTCCAACCAAAACACCTGTATCAATCAGCGTCCACTGATTACGGCGGGGCAGCGCGTGAACAAGGACCAGGCACTGGCGGACGGCCCGTCCACCAGCCAGGGTGAAATCGCGCTGAGGACGAAATATCCTCATCGGCTTTATGCCGTGGGAGGCTATAACTATGAAGACGCTATGCTGATCAGCGAAAAGATGGTGAAAGAGGATGTGTTTACCTCTATTCACATCGAGGGAGCTGGAATGCGGCACGCGACACCAAACTGGGGCCGGAAGAGATTACCCGCGACATCCCGAACGTACGAGGGCCGGAGGGCCTGAAGGATTTGGATGATGAGGGCATTATCCGCGTGGGTGCGGAGGTACACTCCGGCGATATTCTGGTCGGCAAGGTGACGCCCAAGGGTGAAACCGAGCTGACGGCAGAGGAACGCCTGCTTAGAGCCATCTTTGGCGAAAAGGCGCGCGAGGTGCGCGATACCTCGCTGCGTGTGCCGCATGGTGAAGGCGGCATTGTTGTAGACGTAAAGATCTTTACGCGTGAAAATAAAGATGAGCTGCCGGCCGGCGTCAACGAACTGGTACGTGTATACATTGCGCAGAAGCGCAAGATCAGCGTGGGCGATAAAATGGCGGGCCGACATGGAAAACAAGGGCGTTATCTCCCGTATTTTGCCGGAAGAGGATATGCCGTTTATGCCGGATGGTACGCCGTTGGAAATCGTGCTGAATCCGCTGGGCGTGCCGAGCCGTATGAATATCGGCCAGGTCTTGGAGACACACTTGGGCTTGGCGGCCAAGGCGCTGGGCTTTGAAGGTTGCCACCTCTGTTTTGACGGTGCGACCGAAGAGGAGATCCAGGAGCTGCTGGTGAAAGCCGGCTACCCTGCGGACGGAAAGATCCAGCTGCGCGACGGCCGCAGCGGCGAACCGTTTGAAACCCGGTGACGGTAGGATACATGTATATCTTAAAGCTGCATCACTTGGTAGACGAGAAAATCCATGCCCGCTCTACCGGCCCGTATTCCTTGGTTACCCAGCAGCCGCTGGGCGGCAAGGCTCAGTTCGGCGGCCAGCGTTTGGGGAAATGGAGGTTTGGGCGCTGGAAGCGTACGGCGCAGCCCATACCCTGCAAGAGATCCTGACGGTAAAGAGCGACGATGTGGTGGGCCGCGTAAAGACGTACGAGGCCATCATCAAAGGGCGAAAACACGCCGGAGCCTGGCATACCGGAATCCTTTAAGGTTTTGATTAAAGAATTGCAGAGCTTGGCGCTGGATATTAAGGTGCTCAACGAAAACCATGAGGAGATCAAGATCCGTGATTCGGCGGAGGAAGAGATGGAGCTGATGGATCGCCATGAGCAGGAACGCAGAAATATTCTGCTGCAAAGCGCGGACTACGTGCAGGCAGCAGACCAGAGCGTGGACGGCGATCTGGGCGACGAGACGGATATTCAGGATGCCCATGGCGGCGATGCGTTCGATATTGCCGGGGTGCATGAGATCGTATTGGACGACGATCTGCTGGGATTGGATGACGACGCCTTTGCAGACCTGGATGATGAAGAATAAGCACGCTTGTACTGTTAAGATAGATTTGGAGGTTGGCGCTTCATGGTAGAACTCAACAACTTCGACAGCATACAGATCGGCTTGGCTTCTCCGGAACAGATATTGACCTGGTCCCACGGAGAAGTGAGAAAGCCGGAAACCATCAATTACCGCACGTTCAAGCCGGAAAAAGGTGGCTTGTTCTGCGAACGCATTTTGGACCTACAAAGGACTGGGAATGCCATTGCGGAAAATACAAGCGCGTACGCTATAAAGGCATGGTGTGCGACAAGTGCGGCGTAGATCACCCGCGCCAAAAGTGCGCCGCGAACGCATGGGGCATATTACGCTGGCAGCCCCGGTCAGCCATATCTGGTATTTCAAAGGCATCCCCAGCCGCATGGGTCTGTTGCTGGATATGTCGCCGCGCTCACTGGAAAGCGGTGCTGTACTTTGCCGCCTATGTGGTATTGGATCCGGGCAACACGAATTTGACCTATAAGCAGGTCATCAACGATAGAGAACTGCGCGAGGCAGAGGAAAAGTACGGCCGTGACGCATTCCGTGTTGGCATGGGTGCAGAAAGCGTAAAAAGAGCTGTTAAAGGCAGTGGATTTGGAAGCTACAAGCGAACAGCTAAAAAGGAAGTTAACGATTTTTCCGGGCAAAAACGGCTGCGTGCTATCAAGCGCTTGGAAGTCGTGGAAGCATTTAGAAAATCCAATAACAAGCCGGAATGGATCATCCTGGATGTGATCCCGGTTATCCCCGAGCTGCGCCCGATGGTGCAGCTGGACGGCGGCCGGTTTGCTACCAGCGATTTGAACGACCTTTATAGAAGAGTCATCAATCGGAACAACCGCTTAAAACGCCTGTTGGGCTGAAAGCGCCCGATATCATAGTGCGCAACGAAAAGCGCATGCTGCAAGAGGCGGTAGACGCTTTGATTGATAACGGCCGCAGGGGCCGCCCGGTTACGGGGCCGGGGAACCGCGCGCTTAAATCCTTATCCGATTTGCTGCGCGGTAAACAGGGTCGTTTCCATCAAAACCTTTTGGGCAAACGTGTAGACTATTCCGGTCGAAGCGTTATCGTGGTAGGGCCGGAGCTGAAAATGTATCAATGCGGCCTGCCAAAGGAAATGGCGCTGGAATTGTTTAAGCCATTTGTATTGAAAAAACTGGTACAGGAAAACCATAGCCACAATGCGCCAGGCCAAAAGCTGGTGGAACGTTCGGATAGCCGGGTTTGGGATGTACTGGAAGATATCATCAAAGAGCATCCGGTGCTGCTGAACCGCGCCCCTACGCTGCATAGACTGGGCATCAGGCATTTGAGCCGATTTTGGTGGAAGGGCGCGCTGAAAATCCATCCGTTGGTGTGTACGGCATACAACGCCGACTTTGACGGCGACCAGATGGCCGTGCATATTCCCCTGTCCGTTGAGGCGCAGGCGGAGGCCAGGTTCCTGATGCTTTCGGTGAACAACATGCTAAAACCTCAGGATGGTAAGCCGGTTGTTTCCCCGACGCAGGATATGGTTATGGGAATGTACTATCTGACGATTATCCAGCCGGGTGCCAAGGGAGAAAGGATCGGTATTTGCGGATGAAAACGAGGCTGTGATGGCCTATCAGCTGGGGTATGTGGCATTGCAGGCCAAAGGTCAAGGTGCGCCACGCACGGGCAGGTTTAATGGTAAACGCATCTCTAAAACCATCGATACTACGGTGGGGCCGTATCATCCTCAACCAGAGCATTCCGCAGGATCTGGGGTATGTAGACCGCACTGATGAAAAGCATTGCCTTGATTTGGAAATTGAGTTTACCGTCGATAAAAGCAGCTGTCAAAATCATCGAGCGCTGCTTCCAACGGTATGATACGACCAAAACGGCTGCGATGCTGGATGAGATCAAGCGTCTCGGATTTATGTATTCCACAAAGGGCGCTATCACGGTTAGCGTTTCGGATATGACGGTGCCGGAGGAGAAACCAGCGCTGCTGGCCAAGGCAGAGAAAAGGTTTCCAGATACAGAGCCTATACAATCGAGGCCTACTGAGCAATGCCGAACGCGAAAAAAGGTCAATTGCCGTTTGGGACCGCACCACAAAAAGAGGTTACAGATGCTCTGATGAATGGGCTGGATGAATTTAACCCCATCTACATGATGGCGACCTCCGGTGCCCGTGGTTCGACAAACCAGATTCGTCAGCTCGCCGGCATGCGCGGTTTGATGGCGGATCCGTCTGGTAAGATCATCGAGCTGCCAATTCGTGCAAACTTCCGTGACGGCTTGACGGTACTGGAATTCTTTATCTCCAGCCATGGCGCCCGCAAGGGGGTTGGCAGATACGGCGCTGCGTACGGCAGACTCTGGCTATCTAACCCGGCGCCTGGTAGACGTTTCGCAGGATGTCATTGTCCGCGAAGAGGATTGCTTTGCTGAGGCAGGAGAGCCGATCCGCGGCATCACGGTCAGCGATATCAAAAACGGCAACGAGATCATCGAGCCGTTGGTGGATCGCTTGGTAGGGCGTACCAGTGTAGAAACACTGGTGCATCCGGAAACGGGCGAAGTGCTGGTGGAAAGCAATCAGATGATTACGCAGGATATGGCGAATGCCATTGTAGAGGCCGGTTTTGAGGAAGTGCAGGTCCGCAGTGTGTTGACCTGCCGTGCAAAGCATGGCGTTTGCAGCAAGTGCTACGGAGCGAACCTGGCAAACGGCCAGCCGGTGAATATCGGCGAGGCGGTAGGCATCATCGCGGCGCAGTCCATCGGCGAACCTGGTACACAGCTGACGATGCGTACCTTCCATACAGGCGGGGTTGCAAGCGCAGAGGATATTACACAAGGTCTGCCGCGCGTAGAGGAATTGTTTGAGCGCGTAAACCCAAAGGCTTGGCAGTCATTACTGAGATTTCCGGGAAGGTCAGCATTCAGGAAAACAAAAAGAAACGCGAAGTCACGGTTACCAATGACGATGGAGAAAGCGAGACCTACTTGATTCCGTTTGGTTCCCGCATGAAGGTCAGAGAAGGAGATATTCTGGAGGCCGGGCAGGAATTGACGGAGGGCCGGTAAACCCGCACGATATTTTGAAGATCAAGGGCATCAGGGCGTACAGAACTATCTGGCGCGTGAGGTGCAGGCGGTGTACCGCTTGCAGGGCGTAGAGATCAACGATAAGCATATCGAAGTGATTGTGCGCCAGATGCTGCGCAAGGTAAAGATCGAGCAGGCGGGCGATACGGATCTGCTGCCGGGCGAAATGGTGGATGTACACCGCTTTGAGTCGGAAAATGAACGCGTCATTCAAAGAGGGCGGACAGACCGCCAGCGCCAAATATGTGCTGCTTGGGATCACAAAGGCTTCCTTTTTGGCAACAGACAGCTTCTTGTCAGCAGCTTCGTTCCAAGAAACGACCCGCGTACTGACAGAGGCGGCCATCAAAGGCAAGACGGATCCGCTGCTGGGCTTGAAGGAAAATGTCATCATTGGCAAGCTCATCCCGGCCGGAACAGGGCTCAAGCGGTATCGCGATTTAGAGGTAAAGAAGGAGAATACCCGCGATTATTCCGAGGATATCCTGTATACCAGCGAAGATGAAACGCCGCTGTTTGTCGATACAACGCCCGATGGATTTATCGATGTTGACATGAACGATTTGTCCCTCTAAAAAAACAAGGGAGGCACCATGTATGGCACTGGTTCGTGAACTGGAAGACCACGGATGCGATCTAAAAGCATCCATACTCTGCAAATATACCAAGCAGGAGGTGCAGCGCTGCAACGCCTGTGAGTACAAATCCATGACAGATGAGGAGCGAAAGCAGATCGTTATCGATCACTATTTGAACGAAGGGCTGCTGGATGCATACCCCATTGAGGTGGGCAATGAGGAAGGGGATTGTGCCTTGTGCCGCAAGAAAGCGCGCAAGGCAACGACCAAACCTATGCAAAATCACCAACAAGTGCATGGATGTAAGAAAGGATCTGGCAGGCAGCGGAGAAAAGATCAACGGCGGTGAAATTGCCATTGAGATTCCGACCTGCCAAGCATGCAAGCAGAATATCCGCAAGACCAAATGGCTGCGCTCTCTGATGATGGTCGTATGTGTGATTCTGGCGTTTGCTGCCACGGCGATCATCAATATCAGCGTGCCGCAATCGCCAGACCATACTGGCTTTATCCCCTTGACGGTATTTGCAGGATGCTGTTTGGCGAGCTTCGGGATCTACTACGTGAGCGTAAAGGCAATCTTGAACAAAATCGGGCAGCAGACGAGGGTACAGGTATTTGATCTACCGGCCCTTGCACCGCTTAAGGATAAGGATTGGTATGTAAGAGGATGAATTGGCTCAAGGCAACCATCTATGCGGAGATGCCAGAGGATCTTGTGGATACCCGCGTAACATTCTCCCAGATGGTGCACGGCGACCCCAAGAAAAACAAGAGAAACCGCAAAGAAAAGAGCGTTGACACGCTAATTTAGTTTTGCTAAAATATTCGAGTGTCCGTCTAGGGGCATTTTTAGGGAGTTTTATGAAAATGCAGCAAATACTAGACACACAAGCATGCGTTATCGGCACAAGACAGGTCATGCGCGCCTTGGAACAGCGCACATTGGCCCGGGCGATGCTGGCCCAGGATGCCGACAAAGCGCTGCAAGATAAATTGACTGCCGCGTTAGAGCAGGCGGGGTTCCGTTTGGATGGACAGCCTCTATGAAAGAGTTGGGCAAGCAATGCGGAATCAACGTAGGCGCTGCCGTGGTGGGCATATTGAAACCCGCGTAAAATCCCTTCTGGGTTGCTAGGGATTTATAGCTACTTATCACCCCTATGGGGAAGGAGGATCTCAATGCCGACAATCAATCAGTTGGTACGTAAAGGCAGAAAAAAGGTGGAGTATAAATCCAATGCTCCGATCTTGAAACAGTGTCCGCAGCGCCGTGGCGTTTGCACCGCTGTTCGTACCATGACGCCGAAAAACCGAACTCTGCGTTGCGTAAAATTGCGCGTGTACGCTTGACCAATGGCATGGAAGGTACATGCTATATCCCTGGCATCGGCCATAACCTGCAGGAGCACTCCGCTGTTTTGATCAGGGGCGGCAGGGTAAAGGACCTGCCGGGCGTTCGTTACCACATCGTTCGCGGCGCGTTGGATACGGCGGGCGTTGCAAACCGCAAACAGTCCCGTTCGTTGTATGGCGCAAAACGCGGCAAAAGTCGTAACGTACCGCCGTTTGGCAAAACAGTGAATAGCGGCCGCAGCAATGCGGCATAAATACGAGGAGGTAAACCCATGGCAAGACGTGGAAATATCCCCAAGCGCGAAGTGTTGGCCGATCCCATTTACAACAGCACGGTGATCACAAAGCTGATCAACCAGGTAATGCTGGACGGAAACGCGGCGTAGCACAGAAATGTATATGATGCGCTGGATATGATTAAAAGAAAAAACAGGCCGTGATCCGATGGAAGTGTTCACGGAATGCATGGAAAATATCAAACCCAGCTGGAAGTAAAGGCTCGCCGTGTTGGCGGTGCGACGTACCAGGTTCCGATCGAGATTCGTGCAGAGCGGCGCCAGACGCTGGCGATTCGCTGGCTGGTGCTGTTCTCTCGTCAGAGAGGCGAAAAAGACCATGAGGGGAGCGCTTGAGCGCAGAAATCATGGATGCAGCCAATGGCACGGGCGCAACGGTAAAGCGCCGTGAGGATATGCACCGTATGGCGGAAGCAAACAAAGCGTTTGCGCATTATCGCTGGTAAGAACAATACTAAGATTATGTCCTGGATTGCCTATTCCCCCACACTGGGGGAATTTGGCTATCTGTCAATAATTCCTATGGAAGGAGGGAGAACGCGTGGCTAGACAATATTCTCTAGAAAACACTCGTAACATCGGCATTATGGCACATATCGATGCCGGTAAAACGACGACAACCGAACGCATTCTCTTCTATACTGGTAAAACGCATAAAATTGGCGAAGTGCATGAAGGCGCCGCCACTATGGACTTTATGGTTCAAGAGCAGGAGCGCGGCATTACCATCCAATCCGCCGCAACGACTTGCTTTTGGAAGGCAAACGTATCAATATCATTGACACTCCCGGCCACGTGGACTTTACCGTTGAGGTAGAGCGTTCTCTCCGTGTTTTGGATGGTACGGTGGCTGTATTCTGTGCCAAGGGCGGCGTGGAACCGCAGAGCGAGACGGTATGGCGCCAGGCGGAGACCTATGGCGTTCCGCGTATGGCATACATCAATAAGATGGACATCCTGGGTGCGGATTTCTATAACGTAATCCAGATGATGAAGGATCGCCTGGGCGCAAACCCTGTTCCCATTCAGCTGCCCATCGGCGCTGAAGCTGATTTTGTCGGCATTGTAGACCTGATTGAAAACAATGCGGTTTATTATGACGACGAAGGACATCCGACTGTGAAAGAGATCCCGGCAGACATGGCGGATAAGGCGGAAGAATATCGTACGGCTATGATCGAAGCGGTTGCGGAAACCTCCGAGGAACTGCTGGATAAATACCTTGGCGGAGAAGAGCTCTCTCGCGAAGAGATCATCGCTGCGATCCGTAAATCTACCATCGCAGGCGAATTGGTGCCGGTATGCTGCGGCACCAGCTATCGTAACAAAGGCGTACAGGCGCTTTTGGATGCCATCATCGACTTTATGCCGTCGCCGTTGGACATTCCCCCCTGCAAAGGGAACTGATCCGGATGATAAGGAAAAAGAGCTGGAGCGCGAAGCGGATGACAATGGACCGTTTGCGGCGCTGGCTTTCAAAATTGTATCTGACCCGTTTGTTGGCAAATTGGCATATGTGCGTGTATATTCCGGTACGCTGAAATCCGGTAGCTATGTGTACAATTCCACAAAGGGCAAACGCGAGCGCGTGGGTCGTATCATGCAGATGCATGCAAACCACCGCGAGGAGATCGACCAGGTATATGCAGGTGACATCGCGGCCATTGTAGGGTTGAAGGATACCTCTACGGGCGATACGCTGTGTGATGAGCACAACCAGATCGTTCTGGAGTCCATGGAATTCCCGGAACCGGTTATTCAGGTCGCTATTGAACCGAAGACCAAGGCTGGCCAGGAGAAGATGTCTATGGCGTTGGCAAGTTGGCGGAAGAAGACCCAACGTTCCGCGCCTATACCGATCAGGAAACAGGGCAGACCATCATCGCAGGTATGGGCGAGCTGCATTTGGATATCATTGTGGACCGTCTGTTGCGCGAATTTAAGGTGGAAGCCAACATCGGTAACCCGCAGGTGGCTTACCGCGAAGCCATCACCAAGAAGGTCAAGCAGGACAGCAAATATGCCCGTCAGTCCGGTGGTCGTGGTCAATACGGCCATTGCGTAGTGGAGTTTGAACCGTTGGAACCGGGTTCTGGGTTTGAATTTGTCAATGCGACTGTAGGCGGTAGCGTGCCGAAGGAATATCTTCCGGCGGTAGAGCAGGGCATCCGCGAAGCGTCTCAGAGCGGCGTCCTGGCTGGCTACGAAGTAATGGACTTCCGCGCAACGCTTGTTGACGGTTCTTACCATGAAGTTGACTCTTCTGAAATGGCCTTTAAGATTGCAGGCTCTATGGCCTTTAAGGAAGGTATGGCCAAAGCCGGTCCGGTTTTGCTGGAACCTGTGATGAAGATCGAGGTTGTGATTCCGGAAGAATACATGGGCGATGTAATGGGGAACTTGACGGCACGCCGCGGACGTATCGAGGGCATGGAAGCCCGCGGTAACGGCCAGGTGATCCGTGCAATGGTGCCGCTAAGCGAAATGTTTGGCTATGCGACAGACCTGCGCAGCACTACGCAGGGACGTGGCGTATTCACCATGCAGTTCTCTCATTATGAAGAAGCACCGAAGTTCGTGCTGGAAAAGGTACTGAACAAATAAGCTTCGATCAATACAATAACCAATCAATTTAATGTAAGCAAAGGAGATTTCCAAAAATGGCGAAGGGAAAATTTGAACGTACGAAACCGCATGTAAACATCGGCACGATTGGTCACGTAGACCATGGGCAAGACGACGCTGACGGCGGCGATCACGATGGTATTGGCGCAGCAAGGGCAGGCGGAAGCGACGAAGTATGACGAGATTGACAAAGCGCCGGAAGAAAAAGAGCGTGGGATCACGATCAACACAGCGCACGTAGAGTATGAAACGGAAACGCGGCACTATGCGCACGTAGACTGCCCGGGCCATGCGGACTATGTAAAGAACATGATTACAGGGGCAGCACAGATGGACGGTGCGATCCTGGTAGTAAGGGCGGCGGACGGCCCGATGCCGCAGACGCGGGAACACATTCTGCTGGCACGTCAGGTAGGGGTACCGTACATTGTAGTGTTCATGAACAAAGTAGATATGGTAGACGACGAAGAGCTGTTGGAGCTGGTAGAGATGGAAATCAGAGACCTGCTGAGCAGCTATGAGTTTCCGGGAGATGACATTCCGGTCATCAAAGGCTCCGCGTTGAAAGCATTGGAAGCCGTGCAGGACGGAAAAGACGTCAAGACGGATGAATGGTGCAAAGCGATCTTTGAATTGATGGAAGCGGTAGATACGTACATTCCGACGCCGGAACGTGAAAGCGACAAGCCGTTCCTGATGCCGGTAGAGGACGTATTCTCGATCACGGGTCGTGGCACAGTAGCAACGGGGCGCGTAGAGCGCGGGACGGTAAAGGTGCAGGATACGGTCGAGATCGTAGGTCTGAGCGATGAGAAGAAGACGACGGTGGTAACGGGCGTAGAGATGTTCCGGAAGCTGTTGGATGAAGCAGTAGCAGGGGACAATATCGGAGCGTTGCTGCGTGGGATTCAGAGGAACGAGATTGAGCGCGGACAGGTATTGGCAGCGCCGGGATCGATTCATCCGCATACGCACTTCAAAGGGCAGGTATACGTACTGAAGAAAGAAGAAGGCGGAAGACATACACCGTTCTTTAACGGATACAGACCGCAGTTTTATTTCAGAACGACGGATTTAACGGGGGTAATCGAGCTGCCGGAAGGGGTAGAGATGGTAATGCCCGGAGACAACGTAGTGATGACGATCAAGCTGATCACGCAGATTGCAATGGAAGAAGGATTGCGGTTTGCAATTCGTGAAGGCGGACGCACGGTAGGTGCAGGCGTAGTAACGGAGATCATGGAATAAGAGATGAGGAAGGGACTGCAAAGCAGTCCCTTTTTTACAAAAAAGAGGAATGGCAATGGAGCAGGTATGTTTTGAGGCAGTACTCGATGAAAAGCAAATGCAGAAGGTGGCTTCTTTGGCAGAAGATATATGGTATGAGCATTATGGTAGGCTGTTGGGAGAAAAACAGATTGCATATATGCTGGAAAAGTTTCAATCCGTCTCTGCTATTGAAGAACAGCAAAGGCATGGATATCAATATTATTTGATAACTTATGATGGCGATGCACATGGTTATATCGGTCTGCAGCCGCAAGGAAACACCCTATTTTTTGAGTAAGCTATATTTACAAAAAGCAGGCGAGAGGCAAGGGAATTGCACGGCAAGCATTGGATATGATGCGTGAGATATGCAGAGAAAAGGGGCTCTCATCCATCTATTTGACGGTGAATAAACACAATAGCTCTAAACAAGTATACGAAGCGCTTGGGTTTAAAACAACGCGTGAGGAAGTAACGGATATAGGCAATGGGTTTGTGATGGATGATTATATCATGGAGATTTTGATAGGTTAATAAAAGAAAAAATATCCTAAAAAATAACTTGCAATTCTTATATTGTTACGCTATAATCTATTAGTCTCTGTGTGCATATGTGCACAGAATAGGAAGAAGCGGAAGGTTGCCGGCATCGGCAAAGCCGGGTAATTTCCGTGGACCAAGCCTGACAATCGGGCGGCGAGTCCCATCTCGCCGCGTGTGTCTATAAAAAGTGGACACACGCGGGAACGTGTAAATGGGATATCGAAAAAGGAGGAACAATATGCCGAGCCAAAAAATTCGTATTAAGCTCAAAGCTTACGATCACAACCTGATCGACCAAAGCGCAGAGAGGATCGTAGAGACCGCAAAGCGGTCTGGTGCCAAGATTTCGGGCCCGATTCCGCTGCCGACGGACAAGGAAATCATCACCGTTTTGCGTGCAACGCACAAGTACAAGGACGCACGGGAACAATTTGAAATCAAAACGCACAAACGCATTATCGATATCCTGGATCCCACGTCCAAAACAGTCGATTCCTGATGAGACTGGATCTTCCGGCTGGTGTGGATATCGAGATCAAGCTTTGATGCAGTGCTGGAGGTGACGGACGTGAAAAAAGCAATATTGGCAAAAAAACTGGGCATGACTCAGGTGTATGCAGAAGATGGCACAGTCGTCCCTGTGACGGTGCTGCAGGCTGGCCCCCTGCTACGTTGTGCAGAAGAAAACAGTGGACAAGGATGGCTACGAAGCGGTGCAGATCGGCTTTGAATCCATTCGTGAAAAGCTGGTGAATAAACCTGCAAAGGGCCATCTGGATAAGGCTGGCGTTGGGCTACTGCGTAACCTGCGCGAGTTCAAGTTGGAGGATGCAGCTTCTTATGAAGTTGGCCAGGAAATCAAGGCAGATGTGTTCGCAGAAGGCGATAAAGTAGACGTAAGCGGCGTTTCCAAGGGAAAAGGGTATGCCGGCGTCATCAAGCGCCACAACCAACACAGAGGCCGCATGACACATGGTTCTGGGTTCCATAGGGCTCCAGGTTCCATGGGCGGAGCATCTAGCCCGTCTCGCGTATTCAAAAGCAAAAACCTGCCGGGCCACCTGGGCGCGGTAAAGGTAACTACCCAGAATCTGACGATCGTTTCGGTGAATGCCGAGAAGAACGTGATTCTTGTCAAGGGCGCAGTGCCCGGACCGAATGGCGCGCTGGTAAGCGTGGTCGATTCGGTGAAGAACTGAGCCAAGGAGGGAATTCCAAATGCCGAAGGTTGATATCCTCAACATGGAAGGCAGCGTTGTGGATTCGCTGGAGCTGAACGATGCCGTATTCGGGATCGAGCCCAACCATAGCGCGTTGCACCAAGTTGTGAAAGCACAGCTGGCCAACAAACGCCAAGGAACACAGAGCGCGTTGACCAGATCAGAAGTAAGCGGCGGCGGTATTAAGCCGTGGCGTCAGAAAGGCACTGGCCGTGCCCGCCAGGATCCACCCGCAGCCCGCAGTGGCGTCATGGCGGCGTTGTATTTGCGCCCAAACCGCGCAGCTACCGCCAGGATGTGAACAAAAAGGTCCGCAAGCTGGCAATGTGTAGCGCACTATCCAGCAAGGTGGCGGATGGCAACATGATCGTTTTTGGATCAGGTTGGTTTTGAAAAGCCGTCCACAAAGGCAATGGTAAAAATGCTGAATGCCTTGAAGGTAGACGGAAAAGCGTTGGTTGTTTTGCCGGAAGGAAATGCAGAGGTGGAACTCTCCGCCCGCAACATTCCCGGCATCAAAACGACGGTGACTGGCACGCTGAATGTGTATGACATTATGAAATATGATCGCTTCATCATCACCAAGGATGCGGCCATCAAGGTGCAGGAGGTATACGCAAAATGAGCAATGCGCATGACATCATCCTCCGCCCGGTGCTGACGGAAAAAACGTATCAGGATATGAGCGAAAAACGCTATGCGTTTATCGTACATCCCGATGCAAACCGCACAGCTGTAAAGCAGGCAATTGAAGAAATTTTCAATGTAGAAGTGGCAAAGGTCAATATCGTCAACACCCTGGGCAAGATCAAACGCCAGGGCCTGACAAAAGCCGCAGGGCTTCTCTGAAAAAGGCGTATGTGGTTTTGAAGAGACCAGCGCGCCTATCGAATTCTTTGAAGGCATGGCGCAATAAGCGCAAGCAATAACGGGAGGAAACGGGTATGGCAATCAAAAATACAAGCCGACATCGCCGGGCCGCCGTTTATGACGGTCACTGATTACAGCGGCTTGAGCAAGACAGCGCCTGAACGCTCGCTGCTGGTGGATTTGAAAAAACCGGCGGCCGTAACGCTCATGGCCGTATCACCGTTCGCCATAGAGGCGGCGGAAACAAGAGAAAATACCGCATTATTGATTTCAAGCGTACCAAAGACGGCATTCCCGCTAAAGTGGCTACGATTGAATATGATCCGAACCATGCTTGCTTTATCGCCCTGATCCACTATGCTGACGGTGAAAAGAGCTATATCTTGGCTCCGATCGGCTTGAAGGTTGGCGATACGGTAATGAGCGGCGAAAACGCAGATATCATGCCGGGCAACTGCTTGCCCATCCGCAGCATTCCGCTGGGCACTGTGATCCACAACATCGAGCTGCGCGTTGGCGTAGGTGGCCAGATGTGCCGTACGGCTGGTTGTGCTGCACAGCTGATGGCAAAAGGAAGGCAGTATGCACAGGTGCGTCTACCCTCCGGCGAAGTGCGTATGGTACCGATGGATGCCAGAGCCTCGATTGGCCAGGTTTCCAACGAAGACCATGAAAACGTTAACCTGGGTAAAGCGGGTCGCAAGCGTGCGCGCGGCATCCGCCCGACGGTACGTGGTTCTGTTATGAACCCGGTAGACCACCCGCACGGCGGCGGCGAAGGCAAAGCGCCGGTAGGCCGTCCCGGCCCGATGACCCCCTGGGGCAAACCGGCCCTGGGCCACAAGACTCGCAAGAAGAACGCCCCGACGGATAAGTACATTGTGCGTCGTAGAGGCAGCAAGTAAGGAAGGAGGATGGCAAAATGTCCCGTTCAGTAAAAAAGGACCTTTCGTACAAGAGAGATTGCTGGCGCGTGTACAGCAAATGAATGAAAGAACGAGAAGAAAGTGTTGAAGACCTGGTCTCGTTCCTCCACCATCTTCCCTGACATGGTAGGCCATACGATCGCCGTACACGACGGCCGCAAACATGTGCCTGTCTACATCATTGAGGACATGGTCGGCCATAAGCTTGGCGAATTTGCACCGACCGGACCTATCGCGGCCATGCGGGCAGCGAAAAGTCCTCCTCGTCTAGATAAGGGAAGGAGATTGACATGGCAACGCGTCAAAAACAAAAAGCGGCTCGCAGAGCAGAAAATCGTGACAGACGGCCCAAAGCCGTACTGCGTTATGCTAGGATCGCGCCGAGAAAAGCGCGCGCAGTGATTGATCAGATTCGTGGCAAGTCGTTGGCAGAGGCAGAAGGAATCCTGATGCTTTCTCCCAGAGGCGCCAGCGAAATCGTATACAAACTGGTAGAATCCGCCGCAGCAAATGCGGAAAACAACCTCGACATGGCACGCGATACGCTGTATGTCGCAGAGATCTACGCGGATGGCGGCCCGACGCTCAAACGCTATCGTCCCCGCGCCCAAGGGCGTGCGGCCAGCATTTTGAAGCGCACGAGCCACATTACCGTCATCTTGGATCAGGTTAAGTAGGAGGGTGTAGTATGGGCCAGAAAGTTAATCCGCACGGTTTCCGTGTCGGTGTCATCAAAGATTGGGATACGCGCTGGTTCGCTAATGGCAAAGCCTTCGCAGACAACCTGATCTCTGATTACGAAATCCGTAAATTTTTGAAGAAAAAGCTGTACGCGGCTGGCATCGCAAAGATCGAGATCGAGCGTGCGGCCGGAAAAATCACATGAACATTCATACCGCCAAGCCCGGCGTGGTCATTGGCCGCGGCGGCGCAGGTGTGGAAGCGCTGAAAAAGGAATTGAACAAGGTTGCTGGCACTGCCTGCAACATCAACATCATCGAAGTGAAGCGTGCTGAGACCAATGCAGTTGGTGGCAGAAAACGTAGCACAGCAGCTGGAGCGCCGTATTTCTTTCCGCCGTGCGATGAAGCAATGCATCGGACGCAGCATGAAAACGGCTGGCGCCAAGGGCATCAAGATCACTTACGGCGGCGGCCGTTTGGGCGGCGCGGAGATCGCCCGCAGCAGCTATCATGAAGGAAGCATCCCGCTGCAAACCCTGCGCGCGGATATCGACTATGGGTTTGCAGAGAAGCACATACGACCTATGGCCGTATCGGCGTAAAGGTATGGATCTACAAAGGCGAAGTGCTGAATGCGCGCAATTCGCGTTCCGCTGTTGCTAAGGAAGGAGGCAGATAAGCCATGTTGATGCCTAAACGCGTAAAGCGCAGAAGAGTGCATCGCGGACGCCTGAAAGGCACTGAAACCCGCGGCACGACGGTAACGTACGGTGAATATGGCTTGCAGGCCTTGGATCCGTGCTGGATTACCTCCAATCAAATCGAAGCTGCTCGTATTGCCATGACCCGCTATATCAAACGTGGTGGGCAAGTATGGATCAAAATTTTCCCGCACAAGCCTGTAACGGAAAACCGGCGGAAACCCGCATGGGTTCCGGGAAAGGTTCTCGGAATATTGGGTTGCTGTTAAACCCGGCCGTGTGATGTTTGAAATCGCAGGCGTGCCGGAAGAAACCGCCCGCGAAGCGCTGCGCTTGGCTATGCATAAGCTGCCTTGCCGCTGCAAATTCGTGAAGAAGGGCGAAGATACTGCCGTAGGTGGTGAAACGAAATGAAAGCGAAACAACTGCATGAAATGACAACCGAAGAGCTGACCAGTAAAGTGGCGGAACTCAAGGGGGAACTGTTTAACCTTCGTTTTCAACTCGCCACCGGACAGCTTCAGAACCCGATGAGCATCAAACAGACCAAACGCGATATCGCAAAGGCACAGACCATTTTGCGTGAACGCGAAATTAAAGCCGCCGCCGGCGGTCAAGCGTAAGGAGGGCTGAAAAGTGGAAGAAAGAGGCCATCGCAAGACAAGAACCGGTATCGTCGTATCCGATAAGATGGATAAGACGGTCGTGGTAGCCATCGCAACCCACGAAAAGCACCGTCTTTACGGCAAAACCTATAAAAAGACCACGCGCTTGAAAGCACATGATGAAAACAATACCTGTGGCGTAGGCGATAAGGTATCCATCATGGAGACCCGTCATCTGTCCAAGGACAAGAACTGGCGCGTTGTGGAAATTATCGAAAAGGCCAAAAGTAAGAGCCAGAAAGGAGGACAACGCCATGATTCAACCGCAAACTAGGCTAAAGTTGCCGACAACAGCGGCGGCGCCAAAGAAATCATGTGTATCAAAGTGCTGGGCGGTTCGTTCCGCAAGACCGGCAACATCGGCGACGTCATCATCGCCTCTGTGAAAAGTGCTGCGCCGGGCGGGGTCGTCAAGAAAAAGGATGTTGTACGCGCGGTCATCGTTCGCTCCTAAAAAGGGGTTAACAGACCTGACGGTTCCTACATCCGCTTTGACGATAATGCCGCGGTCATCATAAACGACCAAAACAGCCTCGTGGAACCCGTATTTTCGGGCCAGTGGCCAGGGAGCTCCGTGAAAGAGACTATATGAAGATCGTCTCTCTTGCGCCCGAAGTGCTTTAAGGAGGGTGGAAGATATGGTCAAAAAGCTGCATGTACGGAAGGACGACACGGTTGTCGTCGTATCCGGCAAAGATAAAGGAAAACAGGGCAAGGTGCTTCGCTCTGCCCAAAGAAGGAAAAAAGTCGTTGTAGAGGGCGTTAATGTGGTTGCACGCCACACCAAGCCGAAAGGCCAAGGGGATCCGGGCGGGATCATTCGTTCTGAGGCTCCTATCTATGCGTCCAAGGTAATGCTGGTTTGCGAAAAGTGCAACAAAGCAACCCGTATTTCCTAAAGATTCTTCCGGACGGCAAGAAGGTCCGCGTTTGCAAGAAATGCGCGGCTGAACTTGGCTGGAGTGCCACAAGGAGGGTAAGTAAATGGCCGAACAGGCAATGCCTCGTTTGAGGCAGAACGATACCAAGAGGAAATCGTTCCGGCGCTGATGGCTAAGTTCAAATATACGAACATCAATCAGGTGCCGAAACTGGAGAAGATCGTTTTGAACATGGGTCTTGGCGATGTAAAAGACAACGCCAAAGGACTGGAAGCGGCCGTCAACGATATGATGATGATCGCAGGCCAGCGGCCCGTTGTGACCAAGGCTCGTAAATCCGTTGCAAACTTCCGCCTTCGTGAAGGCATGAACGTCGGCGCAAAGGTAACGCTGCGCAGCAACCGCATGTATGAGTTTGCAGATCGTCTGCTCAACATTGCTTTGCCGCGTGTACGTGACTGCCGCGGCGTTTCGGATAAGTCTTTCGATGGAAGAGGCAACTGATGCGCTGGGCATCAAGGAACAGCCTCATCTTCCCGGAAATCGAGTATGATAAGGTGGACAAAGTGCGCGGTATGGATATCGTATTTGTCACCACTGCGAAAACCGGATGAGGAAGCGCGTGAGCTGATGGCACTCACTTGGAATGCCGTTTGCCCAGAACTAAAAGGAGGAACAACCTTGGCTAAAAAGAGCATGATCAATAAGCAACAGCGCGAGCCAAAGTTCTCTTCTAGGGCGTACACCCGCTGCCGCATCTGCGGCCGATTATGCACAGTGTGTGCTCCGCAAAATATGGTGTATGCCGTATCTGCTTTAGAGAACTGGCCTACAAAGGACAGATTCCAGGCTATGTGCGCAAGGCAAGCTGGTAATCGCGGGAGGAGGATACAACATGATCGTAACAGATCCCATTGCCGATATGCTGACCCGCATCCGCAACGCGTTGGTCGCTCGGCACGAAAGCGTAGAAGTCCCCGCGTCCAATATGAAGAAAGCCATCGCGCAGATTCTGCTGGATCAAGGATATATCAAAACGGTAGAGATCGAGGAAGAGGGCCCGCAGGGCAAAATCAAGATCGGTCTGAAGTATGGTCCGAACAACGAAAGCGTCGTTACGGGATTGCGCCGTATCAGCAAGCCTGGCTTGCGCGTATACGCCCGCAAAGAAGAAGTTCCTAAGGTGTTGGGTGGCCTTGGCATTGCCATCATCTCCACCAGCAAAGGCGTAATGACCGATAAAAAGCCCGCCAGAACAACATCGGCGGAGAGGTATTGGCGTACATCTGGTAAGATGGCGCCCACGGAGAAATAGTGTGGTTATGTCCAGAATTGGCAAAAGCCGATCAGCCTGCCCAATGGGGTAAGCGTCACGGTGGAGCAGGGCAACACCGTACACGTGAAAGGTCCCAAGGGCGAGCTTTCGCAAAAAATCCACGATGATATGAAAGTATCCGTGGTCGACAATGTAACAGTGACGGTAGAGCGTCCTACGGATGAAAGCAAATCACCGTGCGTTGCACGGTTTATCCCGTTCCCTGATCCAGAATATGGTAATTGGCGTATCCGAAGGTTACAAAAAGAATTGAGATCGTCGGCGTTGGTTACCGTGCGCAAAAGCAAGGGAAGAAACTGGTGCTGAATATGGGCTTTTTCTCATCCGGTTGAGATGGAAGAGCCGCAGGGGATCACCTTTGAGGTGCCGAGCCCGACGCAGATCGTGGTCAACGGCATTGACAAGCAGTTGGTAGGCGAAACCGCAGCCAATGTGCGCAAGGTGCGTCCGCCGGAACCCTACAAGGGCAAGGGCATCAAGTATGTGGATGAATACATTCGCCGCAAAAGTCGGTAAAGCAGGTAAGTAAGGAGGGACGTGCAGCATGATTAACAAACCGGATAAAAATAAGATTCGCGTCGCGCGTCACCGCCGTACTCGCAAGAACATCATGGGACGGCTGAGTGCCCGCGGATGGATGTTTTCCGCAGCAACAGCCATATCTATGTGCAATTGATTGACGATGCAGCAGGCAGAACGCTGGTAGCCAGCTCTACGCTGGATCCTGCGATCCGCGACCAAGTCAAGGAAAATGTCCAAGGTGGAGGCCGCCAAGCTGGTAGGCAACCAGGCGGGCAAGAAAGCTTTGGAAGCTGGCATCAAGCAAGTCGTGTTCGATCGCGGAGGCTATCTTTACACGGGCCGTGTGGCCCTTGTGGCAGAGGGCGCTCGCGAAGCCGGACTGACTTCTAAAACGGAGGGATACAACAGTGCGCATTGACACAACAGGCTTAGAACTGAAAGAAAAAACTTGTTGCCGTAAACCGCGTAGCCAAAGTAGTAAAGGGCGGACGTTTCCGCTTTACTGCGCTGATCGTCGTCGGCGACGAAAACGGTCTGGTCGGCATTGGCAGCGGCAAAGCAGCTGAGATCCCGGAAGCGATCCGTAAAGGCACCGAGGATGCAAAGCGTAACCTCGTTCGCGTACCGATCGTAGGTACCAGCATTCCGCACGAGGTCAAAGGAAATTTGGCAAAGGGCTGGTACTGCTGCTTCCGGCTCCGGAAGGTACCGGCGTTATTGCGGGCGGTCCTGTCCGTGCGGTATTGGAGCTGGCCGGCATCAAAGACATTCGTACAAAGAGCTTTATGGTTCCAACAACCCGGCAAACTGTGCAAAGGCAACGCTGGAAGGGCTGAAAATGCTTCAAACGGCGGAGCAGGTTGCCAAACTGCGTGGCAAATCCGTAGCTGAGATTTTGGGTTGAGGGGGCAATGATCAGATGAAACAGCTGAAAGTGACCCTGAAAAAGAGCACTATTCGGAAGCAATCAATCCATGAAAGACACGGTTCGTTCGCTGGGCTTGAAGAAGATTAACTCTTCGGCGGTCCACGTCGACAATCCTTCCATTCGCGGGATGATCTTTAAGGTCAAACACCTGGTGAGTGTAGAAGAAGTGGAAGCGTAAGGAGGAAACCCTATGAAGCTGCATGAAATTAACCCGCACAGGGCGCCACTCGCCGCACAAAAAGCGTGTGGGCAGAGGCACGGGTAGCGGCCACGGAAAAACCTCCACAAGAGGCCATAAAGGGCAATGGGCCCGCAGCGGCGGCGGAGTACGCCCCGGTTTTGAAGGCGGCCAGATGCCCCTGACCAGGCGCTTGCCCAAACGTGGTTTTACCAATATCTTTGCCAAGGAGTACGCTACGGTCAATGTCCGTGACTTAAACTGCTTGGAAGATGGAACTGTTGTGACGGCGGAATCGCTTAAAGAGATTGGCCTGATCAACAAGATCGGCGATGGCCTGAAGGTGTTGGGCCACGGCGAATTGAACAAAAAGCTTACTGTGAAAGCAACCAAGCTTACGAAAACAGCCCAAGACAAGATCAACGCTGCCGGCGGTAGCGTAGAGGTGATTGGATAATGCTTGAAACTTTCAAAAATGCATGGCGTATAGAGGATTTGCGAAAGAAAATCCTCTATACGTTGCTTATGCTCTTGGTATACCGAATTGGCACGTCGTTTATCCCGATTGCAGGGATGGATGTAGCCGCCATCAAACAAACGGTAGAGGGTTCGGATATTTTAGGATTCCTGAACATGATAACCGGTGGTTCGTTGGCCGGCTTTACGATTTTTGCCGTCGGTATTTCGCCGTATATTACTGCTAGTATCGTAATGCAGTTATTGACCTTTGCGATTCCGGCACTTGAACGTCTGAGCAAAGAAGGCGGCGAAGAGGGACGCGAAAAGCTCAAGCGTATCACCCGTTATGTTGGCATTGGCTTGGCGCTGATTATGAGCATCGGCATGGTAATGAGCCTACGCAGCTATATGATTACAACGGATCTGCTTTCCAAAATTACGATGGTTTTTGACACTGACCGCAGGGGCATGTATTGTCATGTGGATGGGGGAAAAGATCACGGAAAAAAGGCATTGGGAACGGCGTATCCTTGATTATCTTTGTTGGGATCGTGGCGCGCCTTCCCGTGACTGCATGGAGCTTTATGCAGAATATCTTTGCGGGTGAAGTCAATGCTTGGGCCTTATTGCCCATCGTTGTGATTTACGTGGCTATTGTAGCGGGCGTTGTGTTTATCGACTGTGGTGAACGCCGTATTCCGGTTCAATATGCCAAGCGTGTGGTGGGCCGCAAAATGTATGGCGGACAGAGCACCAACATTCCTATGAAGGTGCACAGCGCCGGTGTTATGCCGATTATCTTTGCAGTTACACTGCTACAATTCCCGGGTATGATCGCTAGCTTTTGGCCGCAGAGCGGATTTGCGCTTTGGTGGGGCTGTTGGATGAATTCGGCCACCATTCCATACAACATCATTTTTGCAATTTTGATTGTTGCATTGGGATACTTTTACAATATGGTTACCTTTAACCCGGTGGAAGTGTCTAAAAATATCCAGCAATACGGTGGGTTTATTCCGGGCATTCGCCCTGGCAAGCCGACCAGTGATTATTTGGCGAAGATCTCCAGCCGTTTAACCCTGTTTGGCGGGTTATTCCTGGCCCTTTGGCCACGTTGCCCGGTTTGATTGCGGGGCCTGGTAGGTACCAACATCATGGCTCTGACGGCGACCGGCGTTTTGATTTCGGTATCCGTAGCTTTGGAGACTTCAAAACAACTGGAATCTCAAATGTTGATGAGGCATTATAAAGGATTCCTAAAATAGGGAGGGCAAGATGAACTTAGTATTCTTGGCCTCCCGGTGCAGGGAAAGGCACACAGGCCGTGGGTGTCTGTGAAAATATGGTTTGCCGCATATCTCTACCGGGGACATCCTGAGAAGCGAAATCAAACAGCAGACGAAGCTGGGGCTGGAAGCGAAGAAATATATGGATGCAGGCCAACTGGTGCCGGATGAAGTCGTTATTGGCATCGTAGCATCTAGGTTAACACAACCAGACTGCAAGAATGGATTTTATTTGATGGTTTCCGCGCACGCTGCCCCAAGCGGGAAGCGCTGGCAGAAAAGGTGGATATTGAAATAGCCATCAACATCGATGTGCCGGATGAAAATATCATCAAGCGTTTGAGCGGCCGGCGTGTGCAAGGCATGCGGTGCAACTTATCATGTGGACAACCACAAAAGAAGCTACCTGCGATACCTGCGGCGGAGAGCTGATCCAGCGTACCGACGATGCACCGGAAACGGTGGCAAATCGTTTACGTGTGTACCATGAACAGACCAGCCCCTTGATTGATTTCTATCAGGCAAAGGGTGTTTTGAAATCTGTGGATGGTACGCGCAGCATCGATGATGTATTTGCAGACATCTGTGCGATCCTGGATAAAGGAATTTGGCAAATGATCAAGCTGAAATCGGAACGTGAGATTCACCTAATGCGTCAGGCAGGCGCTGTTGCCGCGCAGCGATGGAGCTGGTGGGAAAGTCCATTCGGCCAGGGATGACTACACAAGAGGTAGATGATATCTTTTGGCACTATGTCCGCTCCCGTGGCGGCAAGGCTTCCTTCTATCACTATGGTGGATTTCCCGGACATATCTGTATTTCTATCAATGATGAGATCGTGCATGGCATTCCGGGCGATCGTTCGTGATTCAGGAAGGGGATATCGTTTGGTAGACCTGGGCGTGGAATTGCACGGCTATCAATCGGATATGGCACGAACCTTTTGCAGGCGATTGCTCTGCAGAGGCGCGGCGGTTGGTGGAAGTTACAGAACAAAGCTTTTTGAGGCGCTGAAGTTTTGCTACCGGGCAAAGCAGCAGGGGATATCGGGCATGCTGTGCAAGCATTAGCCGAGGAAACGGGTATTCCGTTGTGCGTGTATTGACAGGACATGGCATAGGCAAACAGCTCCATGAGGACCCGGAGGTGCGCAACCACGAAAGCCTAATACAGGAGAAGGCGCTCAAAGAAGGCATGGTTTTAGCCATTGAACCGATGGTCAACGAAGGAACGCACCGTGTTTATGAATTGATGACGACTGACCTGCGTAACGGCAGACGGGAAGCTATCCGCACATTATGAGAACACGGTAGCGATTACCAAAGATGGACCAGTTATTTTGACCGCTTTGCCGGAGGAATCCTGATGGAAGAAAAAATTTCTCTGGGAAGTGTTGTAAAAAAGCAAACAAGGGCGAGACAAAGGCAAGTATTTTATGGTATACTCATACGATGGTTGCCAATATGTAAACTTTTGTGGATGGCGTTTACCGAAAACAGCAAGCGCCAAAGCGAAAAAGATCAAACATATTGATTTAACAGGAACCATTTTGGAAGGACTTGGAAAAGCTGCAAGGCGGCATTCATGTGTTTGATGCCGAGATCAAAAGGCTCTGAAAGAGGCGGGCTTTTCAACAAGGCCGCGGAGATGCAAAAGGAGGGGCCAACTTGTCCAAGAGTGATGTAATTGAAGTAGAAGGCCGTGTAACGGACGCGTTTCCCAACGCCACGTTTGAAGTAGAGCTTCCGAACGGCCATAAGGTATTGGCGCATATTTCCGGAAAACTGAGGATGCATTACATCCGCATTTTGCCGGGGAGATAAAGGTTACCATTGAACTATCGCCCTACGACCTTTCCCGCGGTAGAATCACCTGGCGCGGCAAGGGCCGCTAAGTTGTAAGGAGGAATCACCATGAAAGTACGTCCTTCGGTCAAACCGATGTGCGAAAAGTGTAAGATCATCCGCCGGCACGGCAAAGGTGATGGTCATCTGCACAAACCCGAAACACAAGCAAAAGCAAGGCTAAAATCCCTCGCGCGGGCGGCTGAAGCGGGTTTATTCCCCACGCGCGTTTGTATACATGAATTTTCTGGGAGGTGTTCATACACATATGGCACGTATTGCAGGCATCGACTTGCCGAAAAAGAAAAGCGAAGTCGAAATAGGGCTGACATACATCTGGCATCGGCCGTAAGACAGCCAAAAGATCCTCAAGCGACCGGTGTGGATCCGGACATCAGAGTTCGCGACCTAACCGAAGAACAAGAGGCTCTTTGCGTGATTATATCGACAAAACATTCAGGTCGAAGGCGATCTGCGCCGTGAAGTTCAGCTGAACATCAAGCGTTTGATCGAAATCGGCTGCTATAGAGGCATTCGCCATCGCAGCCTACCCGTACGCGGACAGAGCACAAAGCAGAATGCGTACCCGCAAAGGTCCGAAAAAAGACCGTAAGCGGCAGAAAAAAATAAAGGAGGGGTATCATGGCAGCACCGAAGCAGAAAAAACGCACCACGACCCGCAAACGTCGTGAGCGCAAGAACGATGGGCGAGGACAGGTCCATATCCACTCCTCCTTAACAATACCATCGTTACCATCACGGACATGGGCGGCAATGCAATTTCCTGGGCTAGCTCCGGCGGCAGGATTCCGTGGAAGCCGCAAAGCACGCCGTTTGCCGCGCAGACCGCAGCGGAAACGGCCGCCAAGGCTGCAAAAGAGCATGGCCTGCGTACCGTGGAAGTGTATGTAAAGGGACCGGGTTCCAGCCGCGAGGCTGCGATTCGTTCGCTTCAGGCGAAGTTGGCCTGGAGGTTACCCTGATCAAGGATACGACACCCATTCCGCACAATGGATGCCGTCCACCGAAACGCCGCCGCGTCTAAGATAAGGAGAAAGCAAAGATGGCAAGATATACAGATTCTGTTTGCCGGCAATGCCGCCGGGAAGGCGCAAAGCTCTTCCTTAAGGGGGATCGTTGTTTTGGGCGAAATGTGCGATTGTAAACCCGCCCCCAGGACAGCATGGCGTTAGCCGCAAAAAAACAAAGCCAGTATGGCATTCAGCTGCGCGAAGCAAAAAGCGCGCCTATAATGGTGTATTGGAGGACAATTCCGCGGGTACTTCCAGCAAAGCTAGCCGCATGAGGGGCGTAACGGGTGAAAACCTGTTTAGTGCTGCTGGAACGCCGCTTGGATAACGTAGTTAGTACCGTTTGGGCATGGGCGACAGCCGTGCGCATGCGCGCCAGCTGGTCACCCATGGACATATTCGTAGTAAACAGGGAAGAAGGTAAACATTCCGTCTTTCCGCGTAAAGCTAAATGACGAAATTACAATCGTTCCGGGTCCCAAAGCATGGAGAACCTAAACAGCTTCGTGAAGAAGGAAACCGCATGGTTCCAAAATGGTTGTCCTTGGATCACGAAAATCTGGTGGGCAAGGTCATCGCTATGCCGCAGCGTGACGATATCGACCTGACCATTGAAAGAGCACCAGATTGTTGAAGCTCTACTCAGATAACACCCTTGACCCCATAGGGAAAAAGCAAAGGAGGAGCACACGTATGATCGAAATCGAAAAGCCGAACCTTGAAAGCGTGATCTTAGAACCTACGTATGGCAAATTTGTCGTGGAACCGCTGGAACGCGGTTTTTTGGAACGAGGCTGGGCAATTCCTGCGTCTCGTATCCTGCTCTCTTCGCTTCCGGGCGTGGCGGCTACCAATGTGCGTATTGACGGTGTGTTGCACGAATTCAGCACGATTCAGGCGTTAAAGAAGATGTGACGGATATTGTGTTGAGCTTGAAGCGTATCTCCGGTTCTTGCATTCAGAGGGCCGAAACCCTCCTGATCGAGAAAAAGGGTCCCTGTGAAGTAACAGCAGGGAGACTTTGTTTCGGATGCAGAGGTAGAGATTTTTGAATCCCTGATCTGCATATTGCAACGCTGGGCGATGACGCTGTGCTGAATATGGAGGTCAACATTGAACATGGCCGCGGCTATGTATATGCTGACAAAAATAAGAAGCAGGGCCGGCTTCCATTGGGGTCATTGCCATTGATTCGATCTTCACGCCTGTAACCAAAGTGAATTTCACTGTGGAAAACACGCACGTGTAGGCCAAGTCAGGACTATGATAAACTGACGCTGGAAGTTTGGACGGACGGCACGATCTCGCCGGAAGAAGCCGCTTCGCTTGGCAGCCAAAATCATGAGCGAACATCTGATGCTGTTTATCAACCTGACGGACCATGTAGGAGATGTCGAGATCATGGCAATTGCAGAAGGAAGATGAGCGCAGAGACGGTGTTTATGAAAATCCATCGATGATCTGGATCTTTCCGTGCGCAGTTATAACTGCCTAAAACAGGCAGGCGTGGAGTTCAGTAGAGGAACTAGTCAAGATGACTGAGGAAGAAATGATGAAAGTGCGCAATTTGGGGCGTAAGTCGCTGGAAGAAGTCCAGCAGCTGAAGAACTCGGGCTTTCCCTCCGCGCAAGCGATGATTAAAGAGGAGGGCATGCACTATGGCATACCGTAAGCATGCAGAAGCGACCAAAGGGAAGCCATTTGCGCAACCTAACGACAGCGCTGCTCTGGAACAGTAAGATCAAGACCACCGAAGCCCGCGCCAAGGAAGTACGCAGCATTGCTGAAAAAGTTGATTACTCTTACCCAATCAAAAGTATAACAATACAATCGTAACCAAAACGGCGAACAATACCAACGACGCTCTAGCAAGCTGGCGGCGAGACGTCAGATGTTGGCGTACCTGTACAATGTACCGGAAGCAAAAGGCGAAAAGAATCCAATCGGATTATAAGGCACGTACCAGTGACGTAGAAAAATCCGGTTGTAGAAAACTTTTCCGTGAAATCGCTCCGAAGTACGAGAAGCGTGCACAGGATCTGGAGCCAGAACGGCGGATATACCCGTATCATCAAGACCGGCCCACGCCGCCAACGATAAATCTAACATGGCCATCAATAGAATTGGTGTAAACAGACAAGCGAAAGGGGCCCAACTGGCTCCCGCTGACTGTATGGAAGGAAAAACCATGAAGAAGGCAGTAAGAGTGCGAACACCTGCAATTTCGATGCGGAGAGCAGCAGCCTGCGCTACGCGATTTGACCTTTGATATAGAGCAAAGGCGAATGCAGCGTGGCGATTGCAGGGCGCAACGGATGCAGGAAATCCACACTAGCCCGACATATCAACGCGCTGTTGCAGCCCACAGAGGGCGTGATGCGTATTTGGCATGAATACAAAAGACGAAAGTAAAACGCTGGAGATTCGCAAACGCGCGAGATGATTTTTCAAAACCCGGACAATCAGATTGTGGCCTCGGTGGTAGAGGTGAGATGTGGCGTTTGGGCCGGAAAACTTAGGCGTGCCAACCGAAGAGATCCGGAAAAGCGTGTGGGATGGCGCTGGCGCAGACAGGAAATGACGTCATTTGCCAAACGCGCGCATACGTTGTCTGGCGGACAAAAGCAAAGGGTGGGCATCGCCGGTGTATTGGCTATGCAGCCGCAGCTTATCATTTGGACGAACCGACCTCCATGCTGGACCCGAGCGGCCGTGAGTCCGTGATGCAAAACGTTGGATGAGCTTCACGAAAGCGGCATCACATTGATCCATATCACCCATTCCATGGACGAGGCGCTGAAAGCACAGCGCATGATCGTCATGGATGCAGGCAGGATTGTACTGGACAGTACACCGGAAGAGTATTTACCAACCACGCAGACGGCTGGTATCCTGGGGCTGGAGCTTCCGATGTTGATGGAAACAGCGTATGAGTGCAGGCAGCGTGGGCCGGATGTTGGCGCAGGACTTTCAATGGAAAGATGGTGGAGCAGATATGTCAATTGTGATAGAGAACCTTTGCCATGTCTACGGGAAGGCACGCCGTTTTAGTGGAAAGCGCTCAAGGATGTTTCGCTAGAAATCGAAAAGGACAGCTAACCGGTATCATTGGCCCATGGGAAGCGGAAAATCTACGCTGGCCCAGCATTTGAACGGATTGGAACAGGCACAAAGCGGCCGTGTTGTGGTGGACAGTGTAGAACTTTCAGGAAATATGATAAAAAGCGATCCGTACTAAAGGTGGGTATGGTGTTTCAATATCCAGAACAGCAGCTGTTTGAGGAGACAGTGGTAAAGGACATTTGCTTTGGCCCGAAAACCTGGGACTGTCGGAAGAACAGCAGATTGAACGAGCCAAATCAGCGATGGTTTTGATGCAGATAGATATGGGAAAACCTTTGCAGAGCGTTCGCCCTTTGATCTATCCGGTGGACAAAAAGGAGAGTAGCCATCGCAGGGGTTTTGGCGATGGAACCGGACTATCTGGTGTTGGACGAGCCAACAGCAGGCCTAGACCCAGAAGCGCGCAGAAACCTTTTGACGATCATCCGCAGGCTACCGGAACAAACCGGCATGGGTGTGCTGATGGTATCCCATTCTATGGAAGATATGGCCATGTATGCGGACAAGTTGGCCGTGATGCAACCAGGGGAAATTGGTGCGCTTTGGAACACCGGAAGAGATTTTTCTCATGAAGAGGAATTAAGGCAGGCTGGCTTGGCGGTCCCGACGTTGAGCAGGCTGACAAAGGCATTGCAGGCCAGGGGGATAAAGGTGCCTTTTCGCGCAATCCCATGGAGTTTGCCGCTCATTTGAAAAAGCGCTGGAGGGAGGCAAAAACCATGGCGATGAGTGATATGACATTGGGTCAGTATTTTCCCGCTGAGTCCGTAATCCATAGGCTGGATGCGCGGATCAAAATCGTACTGGCAATCGCCTTTATGGTGCTGGCCTTTTGGTAAGCACGCTCCAGGGATATGGCATGGTGCTGGGCCTTCTGGCAGTGACGATTTTGCTATCCCGCGTGCCGATCCGATTTGTCTTTGAAGGGCCTAAAGCCAATTCTATTTATTTTAATTTTTACATTTGTTTTGAACTCTTTTTTAACGCCGGGACAGACGGTGTGGGTACACTGGTGGATCTTTACCATCACGAAGGGAGAGCCTGCTATTTGCCGTTCAGATGTCTGTACGCTTGGCGTTGCTGGTGGCCGGAACTTCGATGCTGACGTTGACAACCCGCGCCGCTGCAGCTTACAGACGGGCTGGAATCGCTGCTGAGACCGCTTAAGGCGATTCGCTTTCCGGTCCATGAAATGGCGATGATGATGTCGATTGCCTTACGCTTTATCCCGACGTTGGCAGAGGAGGCGGATCGCATCCGCAAAGGCACAGGCGGCCAGGGGCGCGGACTTTGATACGGGCGGACTTTTTAAACGGGCGGCTAGCTTGATTCCCCTGTTGGTGCCATTGTTTGTGGGTGCGTTTCGGAGGGCAGAAGAGCTTGCTACGGCTATGGAAGCGCGCTGCTATCACGGGGAGAAGGCCGCACAAAACTCACTGTAATGCACATGGGAGGGCGCGACTATATTAGCTTATTGATCATGGTAGCGGCCTACTTGCTTGCTACAGTAGGAGGGTTTTGATGCGCATCAAAGCTGATCGTTGAATTTGATGGCACGGAATATGCCGGTTGGCAGCGGCAAAACAACGCCGTTACAGTGCAACAGAGGCTGGAGGAAGCGTTGGAACGGGCTGTTTGGTGTCCGGTATGCGTACAGGGCGCCAGCCGAACAGATGCCGGCGTACGCAGCAGGGGATGGTATGCCATTTTGACATAGAGACCAAAATACCGCCGGAACGCATTGCGTATGCACGCTGAATTTTACGCTAGCCTAAGGATATACGCATCAGAGAATCGTCGAGGGTATCGGATACGTTTCATGCGAGTTTGATGCGAAGGCAAAATGGTATCGGTATACCATCTATAACCATAAGCATGCCAGCACTGAACCGCAGGATGGTGGCGCATGTGCCCTATGCGCTAGAGCCTTTGAAAATGCAGCGGGCGCTGGGTACGCTACTGGGCCGGCATGATTTTGCCGCTTTTGCGGCTTCAGGGAAGCGTGGTAAAGGATACGACAAGGAGATTTACTTTGCGCAGCTGCAAAAGCGTGGCGATCTTTTGGTTTTGGACATTGTGGGCAGTGGATTTCTTTATAATATGGTGCGAATCATCGCCGGAACGCTGATTGATATAGGCCGCGGCAAACTGCAAACGGACGCGTTTGCTGGGGATGCTTCGGACAAAGAACGCATTCAGGGTGGGGATCACAGCGCCGCCGCAAGGATTGATCTTACAGCGCGTATATTATGGCGCGCCACCGAGCTATGAACAGTATTTGTGCGAAAAAAAGCATACTAGATGGGGTCTTTCCCGCATAAAATCGGGTTTTTTTAAGTTTTGGTTGACAGAAAACCTGCGTTTGGATAAAATATATAAGCGCTGTTTGCACCATTAGCCCCGGGTAAAACGCGAAATTAGAATCTTATCAATTTCTTCTGTACACGGCCTTGCTCACCCGTGGATGAGTACAGGAAGGAAGTATCCTATGAAAACCTATATGCCTGGGGAAGATGCCCTGGTGCGCAAATGGTATGTAGTGGACGCGGAAGGCAAAACCTTCGGCCGTCTGGCAAGCCGTGTTGCTCACATTTTGAGAGGCAAGCATAAACCTGAATTTACGCCGCATGCGGATATGGGCGATTATGTTATCGTCGTAAACGCAGACAAGCTGGTGTTTACCGGCAACAAATTGGATCAAAAAGAATATTACCGCCATACAGGGTATCCGGGCGGTTTGAAAGAAACTACCTACCGCACCCTGATGGAAACCCGTCCCGAATTTGCGCTGGAGCATGCTGTAAAGGGTATGCTGCCGAAAAATTCTCTGGGACGCCAAATGATTAAAAAGCTGAAGGTCTATGGGCCCGAATCATAACCATGAAGCCCAGCAGCCTGAAACGCTGGAAGTGTAAGGAGGCATAACAGATGGCAGCAAAAGCGCAATACCTGGGAACCGGCAGACGGAAAAGCTACCCTTTACTCTGTCTGACGCGATGGGTCGTATCCTGATGGACGAGCCGCTGCGCCCTGGCGAGGGCATCCTGCACCACCCGGAAGGCGTGGACCTTATGCCCGCTGACATCCAGCTCTCCGGCATGGAGGTCTCCGCTGGTGAACGCCATGAGCCGTGAGACCATCCTGCGGCAGTATCTGGACACGGTGAAGGGACAGTATTCCCATATCCTCATCGACTGCCAGCCATCCCTGGGGATGCTCACGGTCAATGCGCTGGCCGCCGCCAATAGGGTCATAATTCCCGTCCAGGCTGAGTACCTGCCCGCAAAAGGATTAGAACAGCTGCTCCAGACCGTAAATAAGGTGAAGCGACAGATTAACCCCAAACTCCAGATTGACGGCATCCTGCTGACGATGGTGGACAACCGCACCAACTTTGCCAAGGAGATCGCCGCCCTGCTGCGGGAGACCTATGGCAGCAAAATCAAGGTGTTTGCCACCGAGATTCCCCATTCTGTTAGGGCCAAGGAGATCAGCGCCGAGGGCAAGAGCATTTTTGCCCATGACCCTGGCAATGGCAAGGTGGCTGAGAGTACAAAAATCTGACCCAGGAGGTGACGAAACTTGAAAAGCAGCGCGAAAAAAGTAGAGCTGGCATCGGTCGATGACTTGTTTTCCACCGAAGAAAGCCGCCAGGACGCCAGCGGGAAAAAATACAGGAAATTCCGCTGTCGGAGCTGCATCCTTTTAAGAACCATCCCTTCAAAGTCAAGGATGACGAGGCCATGATGGAAACCGCAGACAGCGTGCGGCAGTACGGTGTTCTGGTTCCGGCCATTGCTCGCCCGGACCCGGAGGGCGGCTATGAACTGGTGGCCGGACACAGGCGGCACAGGGCCAGTGAGCTGGCCGAGAAAGAAACCATGCCGGTCATTGTCCGAGACCTGGACGATGATGCCGCCACCATCATTATGGTTGACAGCAACTTACAGCGGGAAAGCCTGCTCCCCAGTGAGAGGGCTTTTGCTTACAAGATGAAGCTGGAGGCTATGAAACGGCAGCTGGACGACCTTCTAAAAATTCCGCCCAACTTGGGAACGAATTTTGGAAAGAAGTCCAGCGACTTTTGGCTGAACAAGTTCGGCCAGAGTAAAAATCAGATTTCCCGCTATATCCGCCTCACGGAGCTGATCCCCGAACTGCTGGATATGGTCGATGAGAAGAAAATCGCCTTTAATCCGGCTTACGAGCTGTCTTTTCTCAAAAAAGAGGAACAGCCAGCTTTTGGACGCGATGGACAGCGAACAGGCCACCCCCTCGCTCTCCCAGGCCCAGCGGCTCAAGAAGTACAGCCAAGAGGGACATCTGACCCTTGATATGATGCGGGTCATCATGGGTGAGGAAAAGAAAAGTGATCTCGACAAAGTGACATTCACCTCCGACATCCTGCGGAAGTATTTCCCCAAGAGCTACACACCCCAGCGGATGCAGGAGACCATTATCAAACTGCTGGAACAGTGGCAGAAGAAACGCCAGAGACAGCATGAACGCTGAGAAAGGAGCAGCCTATGAGGGATATTTCAGCCCGTGAGCTGAAAGGACACAACATTCTGGCCGTGGAGCGTTTTCAGGACAGCACCCGCCGGATGATCGAGTTTTCCGTCCTGCGTCCCGCTGCGCCTACGGCGACCCCGGCGATGAAATGCGGCTGTTTCTTACGGAGGACGGGTATCAGGCCGCCCTTCTCAGCCAGAAGCGCCGGGAAATCAAAATCAAGCGGTACGCCCGCGTGATTGAGGGACATGTCCTCGATTTCAAACCGGACAAGCGCCGCCGCCACCCGTAAACTCACCACCATGAAAGGAAAGGAATGAATATGTGTACCGTCCAAAGCATCAAAGATGCCATTCGGGAAAGTTGCCAGTCCCAATATGATATGGAATCCGCCGACATTGACCGGGTTTTGCAGACCCTCCCGTTTTCGGAGCATGACGATGTTTTCCATCCGCCGAAAGTACAAGCGTCCTTCCGGCCCTGGCAGAACAACAAAAAAGCTGAAAGCCACAAGTCTTTTTCACGAAGGATTGTGGCTTTTTTCATACCCTGAGAAATGGGAGGAGTGAGGTCAATGGCTGTATTTCGTATTGAGCGAACCAGAGATTATACCGTAATGAGCAACCACCATTTACGCAACGGGAAGCTGTCCCTGAAAGCCAAGGGGCTGCTTTCCATGATGCTGTCCTTACCGGAGGACTGGAACTACACCACCAGAGGGCTTGCCAACATCTGCAAAGAGGGCGTGGACGCTATCGGCGGCGCGCTGCGGGAGCTGGAAACTGCCGGGTATATTGTCCGCCATCAGCTGCGGGATCGGCAGGGCCGTATCAGCGACACCGAGTATGTCATCTATGAGCAGCCCCAGCCCAGGCAGCCAGAAACGCCAAGGCCGGATACGGCTGCCGGATACGGCTTCACCAGATACGGAA
>VOFH01001919.1_pt1 | contig 44870 bp, 76 predicted proteins | sample 5384091 | NCBI WGS metagenome assembly VOFH01 (sample SAMN12384727, study PRJNA508395) | human gut metagenome | isolation source: healthy gut G | host: Homo sapiens
GAGCAGGAAAGAGGTATCACCATCACTTCCGCTGCTACTACCTGCCACTGGACTCTGCAGGATCACTGCAAGCCAAAGGCTGGAGCATTAGAGCATCGTATCAACATCATCGATACCCCAGGACACGTTGACTTCACCGTTGAGGTTGAGCGTTCCCTGCGAGTACTGGATGGCGCTGTTGGTGTTTTCTGTGCAAAGGGCGGCGTTGAACCTCAGTCCTGAGAACGTATGGCGTCAGGCTGACACCTTACAATGTACCTCGTATGGCATTCATCAACAAGATGGACATCCTGGTGCAAACTTCTACGGCGCTGTAGAACAGATCAAAACCCGTTTAGGCAAGAATGCAATCTGCATTCAGCTGCCAATCGGTAAGGAAGATGAATTCAAGGGAATCATTGACCTGTTTGAGATGCAGGCTTACATCTACAATGATGATAAGGGCGAAGACATCTCTATCTTAGACATCCCGGAAGATATGAAGGATGATGCGGAATTATATCATACTGAGCTGGTAGAGAAGATCTGCGAGCTGGATGATGATGACCTTATGATGAAATATCTGGATGGCGAAGAGCCAACCAATGATGAACTGAAGAAGGTATTAAGAAAAGCTACCTGCGAGTGTGCAGCTGTTCCTGTATGCTGTGGTACTGCTTATAGAAATAAGGGTGTTCAGAAGCTTCTGGATGCTATTATCGAATATATGCCATCTCCATTAGACATCCCTTCTATCAAGGGTGTTGACCTGGACGGCAATGAGATCGAGCGTCATTCTTCTGATGAAGAGCCATTTGCTGCTCTTGCATTCAAAATCATGGCTGACCCATTCGTTGGTAAGCTGGCTTTCTTCCGTGTTTACTCCGGTACAATGAACTCCGGTTCTTACGTACTGAATGCTACAAAGGATAAGAAGGAGCGTGTAGGACGTATCCTTCAGATGCATGCAAACAAGAGACACGAACTTGATCGTGTATACTCCGGTGATATTGCTGCAGCCGTTGGTTTCAAGAATACCACAACTGGTGATACCATCTGTGATGAACAGCATCCAGTAATCCTGGAGTCTATGGAATTCCCAGAGCCAGTTATCGATATCGCTATCGAGCCTAAAAGACAAAAGCAAGCCAGGATAAGATGGGCGACGCTCTTGTAAAGCTGGCAGAAGAAGATCCTACTTTCCGTGTTCGTACCGACGAAGAGACTGGTCAGACCATTATTGCCGGTATGGGCGAGCTTCATCTGGAGATCATTGTCGACCGTCTGCTGCGTGAATTCAACGTAGAGGCTAACGTAGGTGCTCCTCAGGTTGCTTATAAGGAAACATTTACTAAGGCTGTTGATGTAGACAGCAAGTATGCTAAGCAGTCCGGTGGTCGTGGACAGTACGGACATTGTAAAGTTCACTTCACACCAATGGATCCAAACGCAGAAGAAACCTTCAAGTTCACTTCTTCCGTTGTTGGTGGTGCTATTCCTAAGGAATATATCCCGGCAGTTGGCGAAGGTATTGAAGAAGCTTCCAAGACCTGGTATACTTGGCGGATTCCCAGTTCTGGGTGTATGCGCTGATGTATACGATGGTTCTTACCATGAAGTCGACTCTTCTGAAATGGCATTCCACATTGCCGGATCTATGGCATTTAAGGATGCTATGGCAAAAGGCAACCCAGTTCTTCTTGAGCCTATCATGAAGGTTGAAGTTACTATGCCTGAGGAATACATGGGTGATGTAATCGGTGATATCAACTCCCGTCGTGGCCGTATCGAAGGTATGGAAGACATCGGCGGTGGTAAGATGGTTAAGGCATACGTTCCGCTGTCTGAGATGTTCGGTTACTCCACAGACCTGCGTTCCAGAACCCAGGGCCGTGGTAACTACTCTATGTTCTTCGAGAAATATGAGCAGGTTCCAAAGAACGTTCAGGAGAAAGTTCTTGATCATAAAAAAAAAATGTGCCCATTAACGAAGGATCATAAGAAATTAAAACCTAAAAAAAGGCAATTGTAAATGGAAACATCAGGGGAATAAAATCAAATCAATGAAATATCATATAATGATAGCCTGACATTAACTATATTAGCCCCACACATATACAGGGGCGCAAATTAAGGAGGACGTTATAAAATGGCAAAAGCAAAGTTTGAAAGAACCAAACCGCATTGTAACATTGGTACCATTGGACACGTTGACCATGGTAAAACCACTCTGACCGCAGCAATCACCAAAGTTCTGGCTGAGAGAGTTGCTGGAAACGCAACGCTAGACTTCGAGAACATCGATAAGGCTCCGGAGGAGAGAGAGCGTGGTATCACCATTTCTACCGCACACGTTGAGTATGAGACTGAGAAGAGACACTATGCACACGTTGACTGCCCAGGACATGCTGACTACGTTAAGAGCATGATCACTGGTGCTGCTCAGATGGACGGCGCTATCCTGGTAGTAGCAGCAACTGATGGTGTTATGGCTCAGACAAGAGAGCACATCCTGCTTTCCCGTCAGGTAGGCGTACCTTACATCGTAGTATTCATGAATAAGTGCGATATGGTTGACGATGCCGAGTTACTTGAATTAGTAGACATGGAAATCCGTGAACGCTTAAACGAGTACGAGTTCCCAGGCGATGATACTCCTATCATCCAGGGTTCCGCTCTGAAGGCTCTGGAAGATCCAATGGGACCATGGGGCGATAAGATCATGGAACTGATGGATGCAGTTGATACCTGGATTCCAGATCCTGTTCGTGAAACAGATAAGCCTTTCCTGATGCCTGTAGAGGACGTATTCACCATCACTGGTCGTGGTACTGTTGCTACTGGTAGAGTAGAGCGTGGTACTCTGAACCTGAACGACGAAGTTGAGATCGTTGGTATTCATGAAGATACCCGTAAGACTGTTGTAACCGGTATCGAAATGTTCCGTAAGCTCCTTGACAGCGCTGAGGCTGGTGATAACATCGGTGCTCTGCTGCGTGGTGTTCAGAGAACTGAGATCGAGCGTGGACAGTGTCTGTGCAAGCCAGGTTCTGTACATTGCCATCACAAATTTACCGCTCAGGTTTACGTTCTGACCAAGGACGAGGGCGGCCGTCATACACCTTTCTTCAACAACTATCGTCCACAGTTCTACTTCAGAACAACTGACGTAACTGGCGTTTGCGAGTTACCAGCTGGTACTGAAATGTGTATGCCTGGCGATAACGTAGAAATGACTGTTGAACTGATCCATCCAGTAGCTATGGAGCAGGGACTTCGTTTCGCTATCCGTGAAGGCGGACGTACTGTAGGTTCTGGTAGAGTTGTATCTATCATCGAATAATTTTACAGATTTTATATATAAGTAATACAACATGTCTGAATGGACATTATGCTCAAACGATTTGGCTCCCGGAAGTAATTCCGGGAGCTTTTTTTGCATGCTGCATATGGAAGATGCGCTGGTGTAGTTTGTTTCCTACCTTCGGATGGGAAAAATATATGAATGATTGGGGATAATGGGAAAGGTGGAAGGGATCGTATGTACGAAAATATGTATGAAAAGATGATAGCAGTGACCAACCGGCATCTGGTGTTGGAAAATGATACAGATGGGGCATATTTAAAGCAGCTTACCTATGTTGCTTCCCTTCATCCAAAAGCTATGGTGCTGCGTGAAAAGGATCTGACAGAAGAAAAATACGAAGAACTGGCAAAGGCAGTTATCAGATTATGCGAAAAGGAGGGGACTACCCTTATTTTGCACCGTTTTCCAGAGGTAGTGGAGCATTTGGGATATGATAAGCTGCATCTGCCTTTGGAAATGCTTAAAACTATAGGACGGACTGATGGGCTTACACTTCTTGGTACTTCGATCCATTCTGTAGAAGATGCGAAAGAAGCAGGACGTTTAGGTGCAGACTATGTATTTGCAGGAAATATCTTTGAGACAGACTGCAAGAAAGGACTTCCGGGAAGAGGTCTGGAATTTCTTGAAAATGTATGTAAGGCAGTGAATATTCCTGTGTATGCCATTGGTGGAATATCAGAAGAAAAATGCCCCAGATCCTTGGGACCGGGGCAGCAGGTGGTTGTATGATGTCTGGATTTATGCAGTTGAAGGAAAAATAAAACGTTGTTTTTGCAACGAAATTAAGAGCTGCCTGATTTATAGTAATCGCTGTATATTGGATAACTGTGTGATCTGATCTTCGGTCATGACGGACAGCTGGTTGATCAGTTCTATATGATAAGTACCAAGACCTTTTGCAGCATTGGCACATTCTCCGGCACAGTCTAATGTGATCGCAGCGAGGATGCAGGCAGTGAGAGCATCTGTCACAGCCAGATAAGTACCTGTGATGCAGGTGAGCATGCAGCCGGTGCCGGTGACTTTTGCCATATTGGGAGAACCATTGTAGATGCCGTATGTGGTATCTTTATTTGGGGAAGCAATGATATCTACTTCACCGGTAACAAGGATCACAGCGCCTGTCTCTTCTGCCAGCTTTCTGGCAATATGGGCCATAGAATGTACGGTATCCGGATCTTTGGCAGTTACAGCGTCAGCTGCACTTACATCTACGCCAGTGCCATGAAAGGCAGCGCCTGCGATTGCACGTATTTCGGAGCCATTGCCCTTAATGACAGCAGGTTCACATTCTTTAATAAAACGTTTTGCAAGTTCCATGCGGAAAGGGCTGCATGTGATCCCTACCAGGTCGATCACAGAGGCTCTTTTTGCATTTTCAGCATCTTTCATTCTTTTTGATGGCTTTTCCTGCCAGAACATGGACTCAGCCCTTGCATCTGTAATATTTCCAAGGCTGACGGTAAGGGCAGCTGCGCTGGCAGAAATGTCCGCCACTTCTGCAGGATGTTCTGCCATAATAGGGCGTCCTCCAAGGGCCAGAACTGCGTTGGCACAGTCGTTGACCACAATGGGATGTGTGATGCAGTGGATCAGCGGTGCCTGGTCATGAAGTTGGTCACGAACCTGTTTTAAGCAGGAAAGGAGCTGAGCTTTATTTATATTACCATTCCGATTGTCCATGAGATGATCTCCTTATAATAAAAACGCTGCAGCAGAACCATGCAGGCCTGTTACAGCGTTTATTTTGCAATGGATATTTTTTGCACATGTATGCACATCAGGCATGTTTCTTATTTGTATTCCAGTATACCACTGCCACTGCAATAAAGGCAATGAGAACAATATATTTGATACTGCCTGCTACTGGTCCAGGTTCAGCAACGAATTGCTTTACAGCAACAGTAGCAGCCAGATAACCGATAAAGCCTAAAAATGCGATGCCAAGAGAGTCATTCACAACGGTATCTGTATTATTGTAGACCTGAGAGCCTAAAGCTGCCTGGAATGTGGATAACATGTGTGCTTTTCTGTAAATGTTTTAAGAAAATGAAAGCAAGGCTTCCTCCGATCAGTGTACCTGCAATAAAGGATGGTACATAGAAGAACCAGGTAAGTCCGGTACGTCCCCAGATCAGTGTCATTACAGGATAGGAAATAATAGCTCCGATGATGCCGGTTCCAATGACTTCGCCGATGAAAGCACATACCAGTTTGCCTTTGGAAAGGCGGTAGAGCATACCGGAAAGGAAAGCACCAAATATTGCACCAGTCAGTGCCAGAGGCGGGATGCCCATGCAGGCCATGCGGATAATGCCAATAGCCAGAGCGCACACGAAAGCGTACCAGGGACCAAGCATAACAGCACAGGTTACATTAATAAAATGGGCCATAGGACACATTCCCTCTACACGAAGAATCAGGGGAGATCACTACTCCCAAAGCTACCATCATGGCAAGGAAGACAAGTTTCGTTACGTGTGTTTTTGAATTTTTCATATCGTTTATCTCTCCTCATTCTTGCTGTATGTGGAATGGGGTGTTTTTTAATAAATGCCTTATGAAAATGGCAATAAAAAAACGCATCCATAAGGCGCGTTTGGCAAATCTCTGTTAAAAATAGACATAGCGATGGCGCCTTTTTACAGCTGTAATTGGCGGTCGATGCTCACTAGCATCCTCTCAATCCGAAACACGGAGTCCCATCGCATCTCTTTTGTACGCAGTATAAGGGCGCTCCCCCTCATACCGTCTCAGCCCGCAGGCAGATACAAAAGGTCTAACAGTATTATAAACGGAGAGAAAAAATGTCAAAAAATGTCAAGAGCAAAACCAGCCTATGACTGAACAGTAACCTTTTAAATTAAGATAATGTAATAAAAACGTAATTGAAAATATAAGTTAGATTATGTATGAAAAAGGTTGTAAAAAATCTGACAGAATATGGGAGGCAGAAAGAATGAAAAACTATAAAAGATCAGGAGCTGCAGGTTTTTTTTTGTGCAGCGGTTCTGTTTCTTGGAACGGGTGTTCTTGCCCTGGGGACCAGTGCATTTAATGTTCTGGCTGCAGAAGTTTCCGGACAGATCACATCCTGTAAGATAACCAGTGATAAACAGAATATTGAGATTGCCTTAAACAGCAGCGGCAGTACAGAAGGAACCGATGGCAAGGTGTATGTGTTCGAGCAGCCTACCTACCAGGATGATCTGGGAAGCCGCAGTGACTATCTTGCTTCAGTAAATGCATCTGGTGCAGCTACAGTTACGGTTCCTTTTAGTAAGGGCAATGGATCAGACCGTCTTTACAGCAAATTTGTACTGGCAGTAAAGGAAGACGGTACTTACAAGGCAGTCAGCGAACCTCATTATATTACCAATCCTGAGATCGTGGCAAAGAATACAGAAGCTTTTAAGGAACCTTTGACAAAAAAGGGCTTAAACATTGAGCTGAACATGTTGGATGATGCCTTTGACCTGGGTGTAAAGTATGTGACCACCAATATCGCAGTTTCCAGATTAATGGGATCCGGTATTGATTTCCAGTATGAGGGCAAGACTTATCATTTTAACAAAGGCATTGTAGAAGATTATGATAAGGTCATCAGCGCCTATTCTGGAAAAGGAATGGTTGTAAATGCGATTCTTTTAAATGACTGGAGCGATACTCCTTCCAATCTGTTTATTCCAGGTGTGCAGAAAACTTCAGATGCCTATTATTATATGTTTAATGCGACTACCGAAGCTGGTTTTGAGCAGCTGAAAGCAATTTCTGCGTTTCTGGCAGATCATTACAGCGGCAAGAATGCCAATTACGGAAAAGTTTCAAACTGGATCATTGGAAATGAGATTGAAAATCAGCAGTGGAACTACATGGGGCCTATGGATCTGACTAATTATGTAAAGACCTACGAAAAGGCGTTCCGCGTATGCTATACAGCCATTAAGAGTACCAATGCAAATGACAGAGTCTATCTTTCTCTTAGTTATAACTGGATGAATGACATGGACGGTCAGTTAAAATACGGAGGAAAAGAGATCATTGATAGCTTTAACTCTATTGCCAACGTTCAGGGACAGATGGAATGGGGACTGGCTTATCATCCATATCCATGTCCGCTGGCAGATCCTGTATTTTGGGATGATGCTGAAACTACAGGACTGGTTAAAAAGGACTTTAATTCACCAGTTATTAACTTTGCCAACTTAAATGTGCTGACTGATTATTTCTGCCAGGAAACATTAAAGACACCGTCCGGTCATGTGCGCCACATTATCCTTACAGAACAGGGTTTTACAGCTTACAGTCCGACCAGAGGGAGATGTTCCGGAGCTTCAGGCAGCAGCCTTTGCTTATTCCTATTATCTGGTAGACAGCAACCCATATATTGATGCTTATACCTTAAGCCGTCAGGTAGATGCTCCTTCAGAGGCAAAAGATGGACTGAAATTAGGCCTGTGGGAGTGCGATATGAGCAAGCCAAATCTGATCGAAGCTACAAAGAGGAGAAAGATCTGGCAGGTATTCAGGGATATTGACAAAAGAACTCTACTTTAGAGGCAAGTGAGTTTGCAAAATCCCTGATCGGTATCAACAAGTGGTCCGATGTTGTACCTAACTTTAAATGGAAAAATCTGGAAAAATAAAAGAAAAGTGTTCAGGAAAAAATCAAAACACTGCAGGAGAAATTTTACTTCTGCAGTGTTTTTTTGTATAAAGACAAATATTGTTATATGTACTGGACAAGCGGACAAAAAAGGCTAAAATAAAACTGACTTTTTAGAAAAATGAAGCTGCTTTAAGCCGAAATAGATACAGGAAGGAAAATGAAAATGGGGGTGATCGTACAGAAATTTGGCGGTACCTCTGTAGCAGATACAGAGCGTCTTCGTAACGTAGCAAGGATCATCACTGATACGTACAAAGCAGGAAATCAGGTAGTGGTTGTGCTTTCTGCTCAGGGTGACACTACAGATGATCTGATTGAAAAAGCAAAAGAAATTAATCCGGAAGGTTCCAACCGGGAGATGGATATGCTGTTATCCACAGGAGAACAGATTTCCGTTGCACTTTGTGCCATGGCTATTGAAGTATTGGGGTATCCGGTGGTTTCTCTTACCGGCTGGCAGGCAGGGATACTTACAGATACGGCAGCAAAGAATGCAAGGATCAAAAGATCGATACAGAGCGTCTGGAGGCAGAGCTGGACCAGAAGCGGATTGTGATCGTTACCGGTTTTCAGGGAGTAGACAGAAACCAGAACATCACTACACTGGGAAGAGGCGGTTCTGATACTTCTGCAGTTGCACTGGCAGCAGCACTGGAAGCAGACCTTTGCCAGATCTACACAGATGTAGATGGTGTATACACAGCAGACCCAAGACATGTAAAGGGCGCAAAAAGCTGGATGAAGTTACTTATAATGAGATGCTGGAACTGGCAACTTTGGGAGCACAGGTGCTTCACAACCGTTCTGTAGAACTGGCAAAAAATATAATGTAAAACTGGAAGTATTATCCAGCTTTACCGGTCATCCAGGTACAAAAAGTGAAAGGGGTAGCAAAACGCATGGAAAAGACAGCAGTCAGCAGCGTAGCAAAAGATAAAGATATTGCAAGGATCGCACTGGTAGGAGTGCCAAATGAAGTAGGAACTTCTTTCAAGGTATTCTCTTTACTGGCACAGAACCACATTAATGTAGATATTATCCTTCAGGGCATTGGCCATGAAGAAGGAAAGGATATCTGCTTCACAGTAGCAGAAGGAGATCTTAAGAAGGCAGCAGAGCTGTTAGAGTCCCACAAGGCTGAACTGCGTTTTGCAAGACTGGAGACAAACGCAGATATTGCCAAGGTTTCCGTAGTGGGTTCCGGTATGATCAACAATCCGGGTGTTGCAGCAAAGCTGTTTGAGGCACTGTATGATGCCCACATTAACATCAATATGATCTCTACCAGTGAGATCAAGATTTCTGTACTGGTAGATAAGAAGGATGCAGACAGGGCAGTTCAGGCAGTTCATGATAAGTTTTTGCATTCTAAGTAAAAATAAAAGCAATAGAGCAGACAAAACAGGTACAACGGTTATGCCTGCTCTTTACTTTATGCAAAAAATGGATACAATATTAAAATGTGATTGTCGGGAGCGCAAAGCGCGGAACAATCCGGTATCAGGAAAAAAATAAAAGTCGGAGGGAGAGAAACTATGTATACTTGCGCAAAATGTAATATATTAGCATGTGGATCGCAGGATCCGGCTGTAAGAGAAAATGCCAAAAAACTGTCCTATGCGGGAACAAGAGAAAATGAACAATGCTTATGAGAAATATGCATTAGAGGAAAATCACGAATTCTATGTAAAATGTTCTGAGATTGAGGGGAAGGCTATTGTCAGTGGCCAAGATTAAAGGAAACAGTGGAATTTTGTAAAAAAATGGGTTATAAAAAATAGGACTGGCATTTTGCAGGGGACTGCGAAAAGAGGCACGTATTGTAGCGGATCTATTTTTACAGCCCAGGGCTTTGATGTGGTATCTGTGATCTGTAAGACCGGTGGTTTTCCCAAAGGAGTCGGTAGGAATTCCGAAAGAAAAGAAGGTCAATGCAGATGCATTTGAACCAATGTGCAACCCAATTGCCCAGGCCGAATTTTTTAAATTCCCAGGAAACAGAGTTTAATATTGCATTGGGGCTTTGTGTAGGACATGACTCTATGTTTTATAAATATTCGAAGCAGATGGTAACAACGCTGGTGGCAAAGGACCGTGTGCTGGCACACAATCCGTGCGGTGCTATTTACTGTGCAGAAGGATATTATAAAAAGAGATTACAGTAGCAGTTTATGCCAGAATATGGTTTTGGTGGATCTGGATTTTGGAGACTTGAAAAGTGAGGACAAAATAAATGGAGTATATTGGAAATAAGAAGAAGCAGGGCAGTATTGTTGAGCTTTTGCGGGATGAAATATTGGCAGGAAATATACCTGATGGCAGTGAGATGACCCAGAATGAGCTGGCAGAAAGTCTGGGAGTATCCCGGATGCCGGTAAGAGAAGCTCTGATCTTGTTGGAGTATCAGGGATTGATCGATCGTCTGCCTAATAATCATGTGCGGGTGGCATCTCTCACAGAAGACTACTTCCGCCATATTTTAAAAACAGGCTGTAGATTAGAACTTGAATTTTTACAGAATTTAGAGGAAGAAGAACGAAGCAGTCTTCCTGATAGGGAATTGAATTTTCACAGGGAGATCTGGCGCAACTACCCTTACAGTCTTTCCAGAAAAAATCTGGAGACGATAACGGAGATCTACCTTTATTTTGTTATATCCAGACGGAACCCGGAAGGTGTCTGGGGAAATGTCCGGGAGAAAACAGAGGAAGAGATCTTATTAAGTAAGAGTATAGAAAACTGGAAGGCTGGAAAAACAGAAGAAGGAGCCGGACAGTTAGAGGAATATTTTGAAAAAATGGCAGTGAAACTGGCTGCTATCCATAAGGGACAGTAAACAGGTAAGAGGGATTAAAGAGGGTTATGGTTACATTAAAACCAATCAAATTGCTGCCTGCAAGGGAAAGAGTGGCTTCTGCGCTGCGCAAAGCCATTATTTCAAAGCAGATCGGAAACGAAGGAGAGGTCATTACACTGGAGTCTACGGCCCAGCAGCTTGGTGTATCAGTTACACCAGTGCGGGAGGCATTTCAGATCCTGGCAAGAGATGGCCTCATTGACTTAAAACAGAATAAGGGCGCAACCGTCCTTGGCTTAAATGAAACAACCATAAGAGAGCACTATGAAATCAGAGCGGAGCTTTAGAAAGTGCGGCCTGTGTACTCTGCTGTCAGAGAAAAGCGGATCTTTCTGATATAAGAAAATGTCTGGAAATGGCAGATGAGGCCCTGGAGAAAAAAGGATTCCAGCAGTTATTCTAACTATAACCAGTCTTTCCACTATGAGATCTGGACGGCAGCAGGAAATGAAAAGTTAAAAACAATGCTGTCTGAAATGTGGAACGGTCTTTCTATGGGCTTAAAGTCCACAGAAGAAGAATACGCCAGAAATTCCCAGGAAGAGCACCGACAGATCCTGGCAGCCCTTGAAAGCGGGGACCCGAAGCAGGCGGGGGAGCAGATGGTATTTCATATTATCCGAAGCATGAATGATGTACTGACAAGATACTAGTAAAAAGATATGACTTCCCCGCAACCAGCGTGTAAGGGGGGATTTGATTATATTATATATGCACAATAAAATATCAAAAAGAATATGCAGAACGCTGAATTGGTAAATTACTATTGACAATTACAGCGTTCTGTTCTATTATAAAAACACGAAATGGATACATTATTAAATATAAAATATCAAATACAAGATATAAAATAAAAATAATGATCCAGGACAGCAGCTGCGAAACATAAGTGTTCTGACTGGCAGGCGGGACACCGGTTACAAAGTACCTTAAAAAATGAATAAGGTTTATACAGTTATATAAAACCGAAGGGGGAGTTTATGAGTCCATCAACTATAACCATCCTGTTTCTCTTGTTTGCAATTGTAATGTTTGTAATGGAGAAGATCCCGCTGGGGTAACATCCATGATCGTTTGTGTAGGTCTGGTTGTTACCGGGGTTCTGGATGCGAAGACGGCATTTGCCGGTTTTATTGACAGCAACGTAATTCTCTTTGTGGCAATGTTTATTGTAGGCGGTGCATTTTTTGAAACAGGTATGGCCAATAAGATCGGCGGTATTGTTACAAAATTTGCAAAATCCGAAAGAATGCTGATCGCAGCAGTTATGATTATCGTAGGTGTGATGAGCGGCGTTCTTTCAAACACTGGTACAGCAGCAGTACTGATCCCGGTTGTGATCGGTATTGCAGCAAAATCCGGTTATTCCCGTTCCAAACTGCTGATGCCTTTGGTATTTGCGGCAGCTATGGGCGGCAACCTTTCACTGATCGGAGCGCCGGGCAATATGATCGCCCAGAGTGCTTTATCAGAGATCGGACTTGGCTTTGGATTTTTTGAATATGCCATTGTAGGACTTCCGATCCTGATCTGTGGAACACTTTTTATACCACACTTGGTATGAAGCTTTTACCGGACAGGCAGCCAAAAGATGACGGGGCGTTTTATACCACAGCTGATTACAGCAATGTACCGGCCTGGAAGCAGAAGCTTTCACTGGTGATCCTGTTGCTTACCTTACTGGCTATGATCTTTGAAAAAGATCGGCATCAAGCTGTATGTTTCGGATGTATGGGAGCTCTGGCACTGATCATTACCGGTGTTATCTCTGAAAAACAGGCATTAAATTCCATTGATTTAAAGACCATTTTCTTATTCGGTGGAACCCTTTCACTGGCAGCAGCCCTTGAAAAAACAGGTGCCGGTGAGATGGTAGCAGAAAAGGTAATGCACCTGTTAGGTGAAAATCCTTCACCTTATGTTTTAACTTTTGCAGTATTTATGCTCTGCTGTATCATGACAAACTTCATGTCCAATACAGCAACTACAGCACTTTTATTTCCCATCTGTGTTTCCATTGCACAGGGGATGGGAGCAGATCCAAGAGCAGTGCTTATGGCTTGTGTCATCGGCGGTTCCTGCGCGTATGCAACACCAATTGGTATGCCGGCAAATACGATGGTACTTGGAGCAGGCGGTTACACTTTCTTAGATTATACAAAGTCAGGACTGCCGTTAATTGTGATCGCGACCATAGTCAGCATGATCATTTTACCAATTGCATTTCCATTTTTCCCATAAGTTGTTTTATGGGAACATGAAATAAAAGCAATAAAACAAACATTACATATTAATAAGACAATTCAAAACATATTATAAGGAGGCTTAAACATGAGCAGAACAGAACAGGTAGAGCAGCTTACCAATTATATGGCGCACTTTGTTGCCCATATCGGTAAGAAACTGCCAGACGACATCATTGTCAAGTTAGATGAACTGGCAGAAAAGGAAGACAGCCCATTATCAAAAGTAATTTATCAGACTATGAAGCGCAATCAGGATTTGGCAGTAAAATTAAACCGTCCTTCCTGTCAGGATACAGGTGTCCTTCAGTTCTGGGTAAAGTGCGGAACCAAATTCCCACTGATCGATGATCTGGAAGTACTGTTAAAAGAGGCTGTTGTAAGAGCAACAGTAGACGCGCCTCTTCGCCACAACAGTGTAGAGACTTTTGATGAGTACAACACAGGCAAGAACGTTGGCAAGGGAACTCCTACTGTATTCTGGGATATTGTTCCAAACAGCGACAAATGTGAGATCTACGCATACATGGCAGGTGGCGGCTGCACATTTCCTGGAAAAGCTATGGTATTAATGCCAGGCGCAGGTTATGAAGGTGTTACCCGTTTCGTACTGGATGTTATGACTTCCTATGGTTTAAATGCATGTCCTCCACTTTTAGTTGGTGTTGGTGTCGCAACTTCTGTAGAGACCGCAGCTCTGCTTTCCAAGAAAGCTCTGATGCGTCCTTTAGGCAGCCACAATGAAAATGAAAGAGCAGCAAGCATGGAGAAGCTGTTAGAAGACGGCATCAATGCAATCGGCCTTGGACCACAGGGAATGGGCGGTAAGTATTCCGTCATGGGTGTCAACATCGAGAACACCGCACGTCATCCTTCCACCATCGGCGTAGCCGTAAACGTAGGATGTTGGTCTCATCGCCGCGGCCACATCATCTTTGATAAGGATCTGAACTATACCATTACTACACATTCGGGGGTGACTTTATAATGCTGGAAATCAAAGATGGAAAGAAAATTTTAACAACACCAATTAGTGACGAAGATTTAAAAGATATCCATATCGGTGACATTATTTACTTAAATGGTAACTTAACAACTTGCCGTGACGTAGCTCACCGCCGTCTGGTAGAAGAACACAGACCACTGCCTGTAGATGTGAGAAACAATGCTATTTTCCATGCAGGCCCGATCATCCGTCCTTTAGAAAATGACAAGTTTGAAATGGTTTCCGTAGGACCGACCACTAGTATGCGTATGGAGAAATTCGAAAAAGAATTTGTAGAACAGACCGGTGTACGCGTCATCGTCGGAAAAGGCGGCATGGGTCCAAACACTGAATATGCGTGTAAGAACTTTAAGGCTATCCATTGTGTATTCCCGGCTGGAAATGCAGTAGTGGCAGCAACAGAGGTAGAAGAGATCGTCCGAGCAGAGTGGCGTGACCTGGGAATGCCTGAAACACTGTGGAACTGCCGTGTTAAGGAATTCGGACCGCTTATCGTATCAATTGATACAGAGGAAGAAGTATGACGGCAATCGTGAGGGGTATGTTTTTCTATACCAAGCTCATTTAAAATCTTATACATATTAAGGCGGAAGTTATACGCACACATTGGCAGGAGTGTTCCATATTTTTCATAGCGATGTTTTACCAGGGATAGACTGCTGAGTGGATGGGGACAATGCGGCCCTTACCGGCTTTTTTTTTATTCCGCCTTCATAGTAGCCTCTCGATCCAAGTCAATATGTAATTTTCCTGCCTCTGTGATACGCCAGCCAGAATAACACAATATGAGCAATAGTTCCACGATATCATTGTCTGCATGGTACCATAAGGTCATTAGCTCTGTAGGAGTAAAGGGAACGCCATGTTCATCATCTTCGTCTTTGGTGATCGTTAAATTTCGGCTGTAGTTTTTATCTGAAATATTCATATCAACAGCGAAAGCGCATAACTGGTGGAAAAGGTTGAGAATCAGTTCAATGCTGCTGCGTTTCAGCGGACAGTTATCTATGACGCTTTGAAAGTCAGTAGCTCTTAAAGATTCCCATGGAAGGTCATGGAGTGCAGCACTGTTTTTGTAGGCGGCCTGAGTGGAGTATTTGCTGCTTTGGGAAAATTTGTTTCCTTCATGGAACTTTGCTTCGTAGAAAAGCTGATAAACATCAGCAAATGTCTTAGGCTTTTCTGGTGGAGTTACACCCTTAATCAGGCTGTAGTCTGCCATGAGCTTCTGAGCCAGAGTGTCAGATCTTTTTCGTCTGTAGATAATACTTGCAGGTCCTTTTCCATACCAGGCTTATAAGTGCCGGCTTTGTAGGCAGTCAGTATGATGAAGCCCTTCATCCAGTCATCAACGTAACAGAGGGCTGCAGGGCGGTCACCGTCGATATTTGCAGGCGGATGGACTGCATATGGGTTCTTCCGGTTCTTTCCCAGGTAGCGGATGGAGCCGTAGCCGTTGGGAAGGCGGCTGTGCTTTTTTCTTCTTGGCATATATCATTTCTCCTTTGATTGCGACGTCGCAATGGTGGATTCCTATGTTTTGAGGTGAAAATGGGTACAAAAAAGACGCCCCTTGCACAGACGTCCTGGAGATGATATAATTCAGGTGTCTAAGTCTGATTTATATCTGGCTGGGAGACTGGCAAGAGAAGATCTATGTAAGAGGCCGTTCCTGTTGGCGCAGGGGCGGTCTTTTTACTTTTTAACAGTAAAGCTAATCTGTTTGAATGTTGAATACCATAAGTCGAGCACTGACTTACTGCGGGCTTCAATAATCTGCATAAAAACCCTGAGCTGCTTATCTGGAATTTTGGAATTGTTATTGCACAAAAAAGGCATTTGCCATTTTTTGTGATCCATATTTTAGTAGCATTGGGAGAAGGAACCCCTTTGGAAATATGCACATGAACCGGTTCCAGAGGATCATTTTCATTAACCCAGAAATAAACAGTATATCCAGCGATTTTAAAACCTGAGGCATCGTCTAAACCTCCTTCAATACCACCTTCTCGTGCTAACTGCAAGATAATGTGCGCAACCGACTCTAATAACTCTTGAAAATATTGAATATCCTCAGGAGAGAAGCCGTCGATATTTTCCCATTTGTATTCAGGAAGCCAGCAGGTAGCTGAATTAAAACCGCCATACACTGGTTTTTCAATACTTACCTCAACTTTTTTTCCTTTCCAGCTGTTTCAATGGTTTCTGAATGTACAATTTCAGTTCCGTCATTCAATGTCATAAATGGATATAACATAGTGAGCACCTCCATGTTTAGTTTAATAAGTCTGCAATGGTAATAGTTAAGTTTTTGTAGATACCTACAGTGATCGGCTGCGTGAAAGTGTAATTGGTAGGCGCCGCATCTTCCTCATAACGATATACAGTAACCCATTCTTTTATCGGGTTTACGATCCAGTATTCTTTTACTCCTGCTTCTAAATATAAAACGTTTTTCTTGATGTAATCCATTTTGCTACTAGCTGGTGAAGCAATTTCTATAATCAGGTCAGGAGCTCCGGAGCATCCCCGATCAGTAAGCTTATTCGGGTCGCAGATAACAGAAATATCTGGTTCTACCCAGTCTTTATCATCTGCGTCAAGGTTAACAGCAAATGGAGCAGGATATACCTGACAATTTCCGTGATGATTACTAATGTACTGATCAATAACAGATGTTAGTTTAGAAACAAGTCTTTGGTGGATTCGACTGGGTGGTGCCATGTCGTAGAATTTACCGTCAATGAGTTCTGCTCTGGTGCCTTCCGGTAGATTCCAGTAGTCTTCAGATGTATACTGACCATTTTTTAATAGTGGCATGTGAACACTTCCTTTCTATGGGTGCGATAAAACGAAAAAGACCCTACAACGAAGTAGGGTCTTTAATGAATACGGTTCCCAGTTGTCTGGAAACAATGTCTTTTATACGGCCGGTATACGGTTTTGTTTTTAGCGTATTCATCATACCCTTATTTTATGTAAATGTCAAGGCAAATATGTTATATATTTGTAAATTTTTTTGAATTTCATCATCAATCAAGTCAAGTTTTTCATTGGACAATCTAATACCACTTAAAATATCGCGATCTGTTTTAGGGTCATAAATACGGATTTTACTAATTGTTGTAATTTGATTTACAAGTGCGATGCTTCCACATTTCATTTTTAATACTTCTGCCTTCATTTTATCAAGTAATTCAAGATCACGATTAGCAATGTCCAACTTAGGATCGATTATGGCCATTTGATTGTCTGAGTTCTCATCATTCAATTCATTCACTAATTCCTGGAGTTCTTTTATCTTCTCTTTTAAATTTTTTGTTTTTCGCTGGATATTTTACTTTTTAACATAGCGAATAGTTCATTTTCAAGGAAAATACTTCCATTTTTTAATTTAGTAACATCGGTATGTGGTTTTACTGAAGTGAGAGGGATAATTGTAATAACAGGAGAAGATTTTGCATTGTTTTTGTCTAATACAACAGCATAGTGGAGGCCGCCCTCTTCACTACCAACATTGAAGCCAAGATGAACTTTTACAATTTCGCCACGTTTATATCGTCTAAGGCTCATAGGAGAAAATGATTTTTCAAAATCCAAAAGGTCATCCAGTCCTTTAACCAATAGCAAAGCTTGTCGGCCTTGCCGTTATCATGAGAATCTTCAGAAGCAATAAGTTTATTTAGATAATCTTCTACATTTTGAAGTGCTTGCTTTTTTATGAGAATGGAGTTCATCTGTGCTTTTGGTCTTACTCATTTGTGTATTAGTCCTTTCTATAAATATTTTTTGCCATAGGCTATTTTAACCTTAATTCAATAAGTTCTTTCTGATATCCCAAAATTCGTGAAAGCTGATCTAACAGTACTATTATTTAACCTTCCCAATTACTTTTCCCATACAAACGATATTATCACCACTATGAATAGCAATATTTTTGAAATCCTTATTATGGGAGATTAATTTTTCACCTAATTCTTTTATAAAAGCATTTCCGTTTATCACAAATACCCCTGATATCACCTAATTGCATTTCAGCATCCTGGTTCACCAGGGCAATATCTTTATCAGAAAATTCAGGCTCCATACTCTGACCATTAACATCAATGGCAAAGTCGGCAGCGGCATATTCCGGGAGGTTCGGAAGTTCTATTTCATCTTCCGCTTCATTTCCAAGAATGAATATTCCAGATCCAGCAGAGACACCGGCACGGAAATAAGGAAGAACGATGATCTTGCTGTCTGGATGTGACTGGTATTCTACGATAGTCGGAGTTGTAAGCGAGCCGTATTCTTTTATGCGGGCGGTTTCTTTGTCTAATATAGTATCAACAATGTCCTGACCATAGGGATCAAGTGCACGGTATTTTTGGATATGTTCATATTCTGTAGCTTTTTTAAACGAAAGGAATTTAAAATTTCTTTTCGTCAGTTAAGCCTAATAAATAATCTACAGATACATTAAAAAATTCAGAATTTGTTTTAGAAATGTATGACCTGGCTCTCTAACATCAGTTTCATAATTTCTTAAAGTAGTGCTAGGAATTCCGAGTTTATCTGCAAATTCATTTCTTTTAGTATACCCAGCAGAAATGCGTAATTCGGTAAGTCGTTCTCCAAAAAGTCATTGATAGATACCTCCTTTGTGCTCATTATATGTAATTTATTTCATAGTGTCAATAATTAAATGCTCAAAACGAGCAAAATATTTTATAAAGCCATTGACAAATGCTCGAAATGGATATATTATACAAGTATAAATGCTCGATTTGAGCAGAAAAGAGGTGAAAATGCTCAGGAGTATTGAAGCAGAGCGTGTCCGGAAGGGCTGGACAAAGGAAGAGCTGGCTAAAAAGCTTAATGTGTCTACTAAAACTTATTACAACTGGATCAATGAAGAAACAGATGTTCCAAGCTCAGCTCTTCTTCGGATGTCGAAAATGTTTGGGACAGATGTGGATTATTTATTAATAGGTGCGTCTGGTGTATTAGGTGAGAAAGGAGCGCGAGAAGAATGGAATTATCAGAAATAAAGACCTGTGAACTGGTTGCTGAATTAAGATCCAGAGAAGGTGTAAGAATCAATACGAGCAGAACCTTATCAGAAGAAAGAGATTTCTGTGGAAGGTCCTGCGGTAGTGTTCGTTGTTATAGATTAGCGTATTCTTTGATATCTGTAACATCCCTTTATGTAGTTAGCCAGGTAGCTGCCGTGAGAGGAAGCGGACATCAACTGTTAAATGGATTGCGGAACATTGAAATATTCATACAGTCCGCCTGAGTTAAAGAGTACATAAAGGTTTGTTCCATCATAGCCAATAGAGGAAATGTTGGAGGAAGAAACAGGAATCATGTTCATGATTAAAAGTCTCCCTTTCGAAGGTGTGCTGAACATTGGTTGCATGTGTAGTATATTACAAAATATTACAATTTACAAGCAATATATTACAAAATAATTTATAAAATTACAAAAATATTACAAAATCGAAACAAAAATATTGATTTTCGAAATTAAACAAGATTAGCTCGGGTATGGAGGTGAGGAAATTGGACGTAGGAATCAAAATCAAGAAGTACCTGGAAGAAAACGGAATTTCACAGGTACATGTTGGGAAAAAAGGCGGGGCTTAATTTAACGAAGTTGAATTTGGCCTTAAACGGCAACAGAAAGCTTTCGCTGGAAGAATATGCTTTGATGCGCGGAGCGCTTAATGTAAATACCGATTTTTTCCTAAAACCCAGACTGCCAGATAAGGAGGTGAAGTAAATGGGAGAAAAAGAACCCACACTTTCCGGACTGGAAAATATGGATTCTCACTTCATTGGTAGTTAGTCAGATTCTGACGGCTGTTCAGATTCGTCAGGCGAATGAGGAGTTGTGGAAGGCTGTGATTCAGCAGGATGAGGCTCTGGTTCAGTTGGGGCAGGAGTTGGTTCAGCAGAAACAGGAACTGGTTCAACTTGGTCAGCGTTTGATTGAGCATCAACAGAACGACATTTTGCATAAGACGACATTGAATCAACTTCTGGAGAATTGGAATCAGAATCCAACTTGTAGTAAATAGCTTCCAATGTTTCAAGACCTTTTAAACAAGCTTCGTACTGTTTTTGCTGAATTTCAATAATCTCATCATTCTGCCGTATAGTGCGATCATTTTGCTCAATGATGGTTTTGTTTTGTTTAATGATGAGTTCGTTCTGCTGAATAAGTTTGGCATCATTTTCCATTTCTTCCTTGTGGTATTGCTCCTGCCAAGCGGCGGGAGAAAGGCTCATGATATATGAGGCAATCCAAAGTATTAAGGGAAATAAGATGGATCCAATTAAAAACTGAGTTTGTGCTGGTGATAATTTAATTATAGCTCCGCGATGGTTGGTGGGTTTGATTTTTCATCATACTCAAAATCATTAGGAATCAGTTCTGCAGGAACTTCAACATATTTTGGGGCTATCCGTATGGCATCGAGCGCTGAAATTAAAGGTTCAAAGCCGGCAGATAACTGAGCGTTAATATCAGCGGTGAACTGAAGCCCAAGTGATTTGGTGATGGACGAAAACTCATCTCTGATGGCGACAGTGGCAGAAGATTGAATCAGATTCGCAAACTCTGTACCGTAAGTTTTGGAAAATGAATTGACCAGATCATGCAGTGGTGATTTAAAAGCATCAGCAATTAAACTGCCGTAAATATTCTGTTGCTGCCTGGCCATTTCGCTAATCGGAGAAGAGAAAAGCGTTCCGATTTTTTCGGATTGAACGCGAAACTGCTCAAAAGGAAGAACGGATTTCTCAAAGGCAGCAAGTGGCTGTGCAAAAGAGCGAAGAAGAGCCTGTTGTTGTGTAACAGTATCAATAAGTGGTGATGTATAAAGCTTTTCTATTTGCTCTAACTGTGCATGAAATTGTTCAAAGGGAAATTTGAAATTGTCTTTTTTATTCATGTAAATTCCTCAGCAATGGTTAAAAGTTCCATATCTATTTTACTGAGAATGAATTGGGAAAGCAATATTTTTATTTCGAAAAGTCAATAGCTTGAAATAGTTGCAGATTCGATGTTAAATCGAAGACCTGTTGGAGTAGGAGGTGTTTACATGGAAAACGATATCTTTCACCAGAAGATGCAGTCCGTTCCTGGGGCTGTCGGCAGCGGCCGTAAGAAAGTACATGCGCAATGGAAGCATGGACCTAGGAATGGTATTAAGTCCTCAAAAGACAGGGACTAAGACCTGGCGGTACAAGATCTATCCGGAGAAGTTAAAACAGATTACCGGATCCAGTGTGCCAGGATATGAATAAAGCTTGGAAAGGAGAGAGAAGTAATGGCAAAAGATCAAGAACTATGACGGTCAGACAGACATGGAGCTGTCCTATGTGGCAGTGCAGGCAACCAGGCCAAAGAAGAAAACTGTGGACTGGGTAGGCATCACGGAGACATTTATAGCCGGTGGCATGTGGGTGATAGTATTCATGATGCTTGGGGCTGCACTTGCGGTCCAGGTGCTGTGATGGCTGTGCGGGAAGACCAGTGCGGTACCTGCATCAGGAAGAACCGGTGTATGGAGATAAGCCGCTTACAGGCATGCAGAGGCTACATAAAAAAAGGACCCAGGCAGCGGCAACTGCGGAAGGTCCGGTAACAAAAACATTTTACACCCTCATTATACGGAGGGAGAAGGAGAAATGCAAGATGGCAAAGACAATAAAGATCACCAGCAACAATGAAATTTCCGTTGTTGATGTGGATTTTGATGATTACAGGGCCATTCAGAAAGTTGTGGGTGGCATGTTTGAGACAGTAAAGACGCAGAGGATGTTTGACTACTTTGGTAAGCCAGTAATGATGATGGTGGATGAAGAAGGCATCTTAAAGCAGCTTCCATTAAACAGGACAAGGATCCCGCTTTTATGGGTATCCCATTGTAGGGGATTTTATCCTGGCAGTTCAACGTATGAGGATATCGTAGCTCCAGATGAAACGGACCTTATAGAATGGAAAGAGCGTCTGATCCGGGACCAGAACCTGAAGGAAGTGGAAGCATGAGCCGCCCGCAGCACTACCCAGACAGCCGTATCCGATCACATCACCGTTTTTCTGTTGCTGCAGCTGTGGCCTGCGTAACTGGTCTCTTCTGGGTGAGATTACCCGTGCCCGAACTGTGGCAGACTTATGAAGCTGGAAGGTGATGTAAATGGTGACAAAAAGCTGTTTAACAGCCGGGAAGAGTGGCTGCAGGGGAGAAAGAACCACATAGGCGGTTCGGATGCGGCTGCCTGTGTGGGGCTAAATCCTTATAAGGATAATGTACAGCTCTGGGAAGAAAAGGTAGGACTGGTGCTTCCGGAAGACATTTCTGATAAGGATTATGTCCAGTATGGAACAGAGGCGGAAGAACATCTCCGTGCGCTATTTGCGCTGGATCATCCAGAATACAAAGTCTTTTTTATGATCCGGATAACATGTTTACCAATTCTAAGCATCCCTGGATGCATGCTTCTTTAGACGGGGAGCTTTGGACAGTACCGGACGTCATGGGATACTGGAGATCAAGACCACAAACATCCTTCAGGGTTCCCAGTGGGAGAAATGGAGGGACAAGATCCCGGATAATTACTTCTGCCAGGTACTCCATTATCTGGCGGTAACAGAATACGATTTTGCAGTCCTAAAGGCCCAGATCAAAAGCGGACAGGGAGAACGGATGCGGATCGAGACAAGGCATTACTTTATTGAACGTAAAGAAGTCGAGGAGGATATAGAGTGCCTGGTAGAGTCAGAACGGAAGTTCTGGAACTGTGTGGTCATTGGGTACCAGGCCGGATCGATCCTCCCGGCAATATAGGAAAAAGGAGAGCGTACATGATGGAACTGAAGATCTACAGCCCGCAGGATACGGGCTTTATCCAGAAAATCGACTGGAACTATGACGAACTTAAAAAGGAGATCGCAGCAGCAATAGAAAGCTATGCCAATTCTGTTTATACAGATGACATGATCAAAAAGGCCAAGGAAGACAGGGCTAAACTGAATAAGGTATCGGATGCATTAAAGAAAGAACGTACCCGCATCCGCAAGAAGCTCCTGGAGCCGGATGAGCAGTTCGGAAAAGAAGTCCAGGAACTCACAGGCACGATCCAGAAGGCAGCGGCTAACATTGACGGTCGATCAAAGGCTACGAGGAACGCCTGCGTGAGGAGAAGACCGCCAAGGTCAGGGAATTCTATGAGGATAACATCCATGACATTGGCAAGTATCTTCCGTTTGAACGTGTGATGCAGCCAAGATATGCCTTGGCTTCCACTACCATGAAGTCCATCAAGGGAAGAGATCCTGGCGCCGATCCAGAAGGTGGATGAGGGCCTGGCTGTCTTAAATGAAGTGGACAGTCCTTATGCCGGTGATATGAAGAAAGTCTTTTTTGGAGACTTATGATATCGGCGCGGCCATGGCAAAAAAGAAACCAGCTGGAGGCAGAGGAACAGAACCGCAGGCTTTACCAGGAAGAAATGGCAAGGAGAAAGGCAGAGCAGGAAGCACAGAGGAAAGCCGCAGCTGAGAGCGTGATGACAGCCGGAAGACAGGAAAACGTACAGGCAGCTCCTGCAGGACCGGTTAAGGCAGAAGAACCTAAAATGGAGACCGTAGAAGAGCCGGTCAATGTGATCGATTTCGGGTCTATGCCACCAGGGAACAACTGATGAAGTTAAGAGGATTTTTAAAAGATAATGGCATCCGGTTTGAGCCGGTACCGAAACAGTAAGAGGAGGATATAGAAATGGCAGTAGCAAACAGGTTAGCACCAAGGACACAGAAGACGGGATTAACTGCATATCTTACCCAGGATGCAGTTAAGGACCAGATCAACAAGGTAGTAGGTGGGAAGAACGGTACGCGTTTTATTTCCAGTATCGTATCAGCGGTACAGGCAACACCGGCCCTTCAGGGAATGCACAAATTCCAGCATCCTGTCAGCGGCACTTCTGGGAGAGTCATTAAACCTCCCCCAAGCCCACAGCTTGGCCAGTATTACATGGTCCCTTATGATAACCGCAGTAAGGGGCGCCAAAGAAGCACAGTTCCAGCTTGGATATAAAGGTTATATCCAGTTAGCGACCCGTTCCAGTCAGTATAAGAAACTGAACGTGCTTTCTATCAAAGAAGGGGAACCTGATCCGCTTTGATCCTTTGAATGAGGAGATCGAAGTGAACCTGATCCAGGATGATGAGCAGAGAGAAGCAGCGCCCACGATCGGCTACTATGCAATGTTTGAGTACACCAATGGCTTCCGGAAAGCAATGTACTGGAGCAGGGCAAAATGGAAGCCCATGCCAAGAAGTACAGTCCTGGTTATAAACGCGACCTGGAAAAAGGGACAAGCTGGACTTTCTGGGCCAAGGATTTTGATGCTATGGCCTATAAGACCATGCTCCGACAGCTGATCAGTAGTGGGGCATCATGAGCATTGACCTTCAGGACGCCATTGACTCTGATATGGCAGTGATCCGTGAGGACGGAAGCCGGGATTATGTGGAGACTGTACAGCCGGATGCAGTAGAAGAGGCAGCAGTACCACAGGAAGAGAGTGCTGCAGTCCAGGGAAGATGATGCTGCGCAGGAAACGAACGATGCAGCGGCAGATTTTTTCAATTAAATAGGTGAAATGAAAGGAGGTGATCAAGGCATGGCGATAACATTTGACAGCATTGGCAATGGCGGGCTGCAGGAGAAGTTCAACATGGCCCTGAGGCAGATCGGAAGGAACATCCTGGATCCGAACATGGATCCGGAAGTTGCCAGGGAAATGACGATCAATATCAAGTTCAAACCGGCTGGGCGTGGGAACTTGAAGGTAGAGTATAACGTGAAGCCGAAACTGGCCGGATTTAAGAAAGCGGAGACCATGTTCCTGGTGGGACAGGACTCCAGTACGGGCCGTATTGATATGTCAGAGCCGGGGAGCAGGCTCCCACAGGTCAATCCGGTACAGGGAGATCCCTGCAGCTGCTTATGAAGAGGTCAGCCCCGGCAGAAGGGCGGATCCGGAGACGGGTGAGATCTTTGAAGAACGCAGGACCGGGCCGATTGACTTAAGGAGGCAGCAGGCATGAGGAAGGAAGAAAGCTGTGGGTATTACTCACCAGTTGATGAAGATGCGTTTTTATGCAACTGTGAGGAGTCAGAGTATTACTGGGAATGTAACGAATGAAGATTACTGTGGTTGTCATGACCAAAGAAATAAATAAGTAAAAGGAGAGAAAATCAATGTTAGAAGGTTTAAAAAGATGCCCTGGAGCATGTGGAAGATCTTGCCAGGGAAAATGAGAAAACAGAAGTGGTGGAGATCTGCGGTCATACATATGCCAACAAGACGCTGAGAAGATATGATACCGCCAATTATGCAGAGCCTGTAAAGGCCACGACCCTTTCAGCACTGGCAGATTACATCGTAAACTGTAGGGAAGAGTTTACGGAAGGCAGAAGGATGATCATCCATGTAGTAAGTCCTACAAAAGTCAGGCTGATGTCTGCCCTGGATGGGGAACGTAAGAGAGGTCCTGTTTGAAACGGATGCCCAGGTTTCCGGCTTCCACTTTGACCAGTGGTACGACCAGGAAAGCTTTATGATCGGCCTGCAGGCCAACTTCGCAAAAACGGCGGACCTGGATGCGGTGCTCCTGCCTGCCGGAAATATCGAGAGAAAGAATGAGCAGACCTATTCCGATGACGGCTGCACTCAGGTGGCTACCATGACCGTGGGGTGTGGCGGCCAAGGCAGATGCGATCGTACCAAACCCGGTCCAGTTAAGACCTTACCGCACCTTCCAGGAAGTGGAACAGCCGGTCAGCCAGTTTGTATTCCGTATCGGAGACAGAGGGACACCGGAATTCAAGCTGGTGTAAGCAGAGGGCGGCATCTGGAAGACAGAAGCAGTAAGAAAGATCAAGGATTATCTGGAGTTAGTCCTGTCAGAACAGGATATGGCTCTTAGAAATCGTATTACTATCATCGGATAATCTATTGTATTTGGAAAAGCTTGTTTTACCACCGTAAAGGTCAGGATCATATGTCACGGTATTAAATGACCAGAGGTGTTGTACCTGCAGGGGCGGAGCATGACCCAAGTCTCTGACCGCCGCCCCTTTTAAAAAGAAAGATGAGGATCGTTATGGGAAAGTCACAGCGGGAAAAAGGAAAACGCGGGGAACGGGAACTGGCCGGAAGGTTAAGGGACCACGGCTATGACTGCCGCAGAGGGCAGCAGTTCTGCGGTGCCAGCGGTGATGCGGATGTGACCGGTCTCCCCAGGCATCCATATAGAATGTAAGAGGGTGGAACGGCTGAATCTTCAGGAAGCCATGGAACAGTCAAAAGGGACGCCAGGACCGGAGAGATGCCGACTGTGTTCCACCGCAGGGACCGGTCTGAATGGCTGGTCACCATGAGATTAGAAGACTGGATCCAGCTCTATAAGGAGTGGGAAGCCGGGCAGCAGATAACGGAATGATTGATATGAAAGGAAAATGCCAAACCATGTTTTACTAGCAAGGTCAAAATGGGTTCCGATGATTTTAGGATAAGATACCAAACACTAAAATGTATCTTCCCATTTTGCAGGGCGGAAAGATGTCAGAGAAAAAAAATTTTGGCAATAAGGGCAGAAAATGCTATATATGTGGCTCAGAAGAGAATATACAGATTGATTTATTTCTGTATATGAGGAGCAGAAAAAGAAGATTCCATATTACGTCATGTAATTCATATGACAATTATGCCGATATGTAGCAAATGCAATTCAAAGAAAACCAATGCAGTATGGCAGGACGGCCAAAACAGGAATAGATTATTCTGGATGGTCGGTTGACATTTTCGACTGATCCGAAGATTGACAAGCTGCTGGATGCAAAAGGCTGGCGGGGATTTGGAACTATTTTTTCCTTTGCCAGAGAGTATAAAACAAATGGATATTTCATAAATGGAGTTATGACGACGTGCAACAACTGCAAGGAAGATGGGCGGCGGCATCAATTCCGGGACAGTAGGGAAACTGTCAGGTTCTGTTTTCTGGATCTCTTTGATCAGAGGTTATTTGACAGATGGGGCATCTTAACAAGCAGAGGTATCCAGCGCCGATTCTTGTGCTTTCAGAACGGCGGATTAAAACAGCATACTTTACTGGCTGTTGGGACCAGAAGAATGCAACGGCCTGGTTAAAGTCAGCCTAAAACGGAAGCCGACGAATGAGTATTTGCAGCCGACAAATAGTGAAACGCTTTCAAAAAGAAAAAGTAAAAGAAAAGAAAAGTAAAGTAAAAGAAATAAAAAGAAAGAACAAGAGGGTGTTGCAGCTAAAGCAGCAACCATGTTTTCGCCAGATTCTTTTGAAATGCTCTGTGTCAACACACCTGATCCATTCCTGTCTGGAAGGATTCCCAGGAGCCAGGGTTCCGGCAACGGATGAAGAAAGATCCCAGTGGTGTGTCCACATTGAAAAGATGCTCCGCATTGATCACCGGACAGAGGAGCAGATCGGATTGCATTGGAGTATGCAGTTACAAACCAGTTCTGGAAAGCGAACATCCGTAGTACACAAGAAGTTCAGGGAGAAGTTTGAGACCCTTTATATGCAGTCCCAGGCAGGAAAGGACCGCGGCAAGGGGAACCGATGATAAGGCAGAACGGCTCAGGAGGTGGGCAGAGAATGGATAAGAGGGAATTCGCCGCACTGGGCAGCAACGCCATGGAAGAGTATTATGGCAAAAACCAGATCACAAAGAGTGCATGGCATCCATGGATATCTGGTATGAACTGATCGGGGATATCCCCTATGGGCAGTGCAAGAACGCAGTAAGGCAGCTGATGGCTACAAATAATTTCTTTCCTTCCGCAGCCGAGATCAGAAAGGCTCTGCACCCAGACATGGAATCCGGAAGCACCAAGCATGGATGATGCCTGGGGAATGGTCTGAAAGCGGTAAGGACGTATGGATACATGCAGGAAGCAGAAGCACTGGAAAGCCTGCCGGAACCGTGCAGGAGCGTGGTGAAGAACATTGGCTGGCAGAACATCTGCAGGAGTGAGAACATCATGGCGGAACGGGCATTCTTCCGTGATTCCTATGGTCCTAAGCTCCAGGAGATGAAACGTGTAGGAAGCCCTTCCACCAGGGATCCGTCAGGAGAACAGGGACAGAGATTGAATGACCAGATCAGGAAAAAGCAGCAGGAAGGCTGCAGTTAGGAGACGGAAGAAATGGAGAAGCTGGAAGAGATGCAGGCGGCAGAACTGGCAAGGCATAGAGTGGACTATGGAGCCGGTGGATACTATGCCAAGGCCATGAACAAGGATCAGATCATAAACAGGAGAGTTTATATGCGTAGCATCCTCCGCGTGAGCTTCTTCTGGTGCACGATGAGCAACGCACAGCTGGACAACATGAGGACTGTGCAAGGCAGGAGATGACTTTATCGTGGAAGATACCGATAACAGGGAGTTCATCCTGCGGATCGACCGCAAATAAAGGGGAAAGGAAAATGGAAGAGAATACAGCAGTTCTGGAAACTCCGGAAGTGATAAAACATACAGGCGCGGAGTGGTACCGGGATGTATCCCTGGAAGATGCAGAGGTATTTATCCGGTCCAACCTGCAGTCAGCCGTACGCAGTGTGATCGCAACGGATTTTACTTGAAGCATATCAGGGACAATGAACTGTATCTGGAAGCAGGATATAAGAACGTCAATGAGTATGCCATGGACAGGTTTGGTCTCAGTGCCTCTGCCACATCCAGGTACATCACCAGGAACACAAGGTTTTCCAGGGGCGGGAACAGTCCGCTCATAGATGATAGGTTTAAGGACTTCAGTAAGAGCCAGCTGCAGGAGATGCTTGGCATGAGCGATGAGCAGCTGGAGCAGGTCACACCGGATATGACCGTCCGGGAGATCGGAGCATGGCAAGACCAAAGGAAGTCCCTTACATAGAGATACCTGGGCAGACAGAGTTAAAAGATATCCCTGGGGTTATGCCGGAAGAGAGGGCGGAAAGCTTTGAAGCATCAACGGCGGAGCTGTTTGATGTGGAAGAGGATGAAAATATGGTCAGCCGGTGTCAGGTAAGCCTATTAGCCAGGAAATACCGGTTGCAGAGCTGATGGAAGAGGAAGATGCGGAGATTGCGACGTCGCAACTGCTTCCGGAAGAGACTGCTGCCAATGAGCAGCGGAATGAACCTGTAGATGCTGCCGAAAAGCAGCAAATGGGCCATTGCTTACACCGTCCAGAATATGAGTGCTCTTTACCGGAAGAATACATGCACCGGTCTGGAAGTGGAACAGACTGTGCCCATGAGTGCTGCTGGGAGTGTGTCAAACATGGGGAATGTAAGCTTGAATGCAACAGTTCATCTAATCGCCCTGAGACAGAGGAAGAGTATGGAAACGACGTCGCAAACGGATAACGAGGCTGTGGTTGGTTGGATGAAAAGTGAAAAGAGCGTACAGATATAGAGCTTTTTGAGGGAGTTACTGGAGAGAAAGAAGCAGCTTCTTAGCAAATGTCTGGGAACTCCGGCATTGATAAGTCAGATGAGCATATCAGAATGCAAAAGCTGGAAGTAGGTGCTTTGGCTTCCATGCTGTGTGAGCTGGAAGATTTGGAAGAAAAAAAGGATAGACCGAAGCAGCTAGAGCTTCCACAGCTCAAGAACAATGATCAGAGAGTAGCTTTTATTGATACATATGAGACCTGGCCACTCTGGATCGATAACCAGGAGACAGGTGAGCGGTATTACCGGTATGATCTTTCAGATGGGACAAGCTTCGTTATCAAGACGTATCACTCCATGCTCTATGACTGGAAAGCCGATGTTGCCATGAGGTACAAGGAAGGGTATGGAGCAAATGAGGAGTATCTTCTGGAGCCTGGAAAGTTCTTTAGGGATTGTCGGGCAAACAGGACAACTTTAATTGAAAAGCTGAAAGAGATACAGAAAGGGGAAAAAGGAAATGAACTGTAAGACTGCAGCTATAAAAAATTTTATGACATGAACGGAAGGCCAGGGCGTTATTACTGCCTTCATGATGAAGCCAAGTTTGCACGGAGTGAATGTGAGCCTCATCCTATAATCTGCAGAACAGAAAGACATGATGATAAATTAACTATTAAAACCGCACCGAGATGGTGTCCGTTGAATAAAAAGGAGAAGGGCAATGATCATAAAACAAATTGCAATAGATGAGGCACTGGAACTGCATAAAAAGAGGGCTTATGGTAAGATGGTTTGGTATCATCGCGTAATATAGGCTGTAGGATACGGGCTGCAGGAGATGTTTTTCATGAAACGCAAATATGTAAAGAAATGAGCAAATCCGTAATAAATATCGGTGATGATGATGGGTGCGATACTTGCAACATCCTTCCATTGTAATGCCTGGACAAAGAGCTTTCGGATGAAGAAGAAAAAGCCTGCTGTCAGGATATGAAAGACTAAAAAGGTTTGAGAAAGTTGAGTAAAAATGCATGTGGTTTAAAAAACATCAACCATTTGAATTTATTGCTGAAAAATGAAAATTCTGGAGATATTGACAAATCTGTTTTGTATATTAAGAGGCATCCGAATATCTGGACAGCTGGAGAACCGGTAAAAATGGTGGGGAATGGGCGGCAATCAAAACAGTATATCTAGGATCCAGATAAATAAAGAATGGATTGAATAAAAACTGCGGAGGATGTCAAAAATTTTTAGTAACCAGTGCAAAACAATGTATGCAGTGGCATATCACATCGACGTATTCGTTTATGGTTCAAGATGAGCAATGATGCATTCTTTCGGTTTATGGGTTTAATTTAAGCGATTGCACCCGTATTTTAATTCAATATTGTTTATGGAGAATAAAGCAAAATTAAGATTTGGAGGAAGAATACATGAGATATACAATCGAGGCTACAGAAAACAGTTGTACGGAGATTTTTGAATTACGTAACGGAAAGAAATATATCAGGAAACATTCGAGAACACAGTATGGATCTATCTGCAATGATGCAATGTTTGACGATCAGCTGGAAGCGGACGGAGTAGATCCAGACATTATCGACAGTGCTAATGATCTCGTTGGTGGTTCCATGCCACTTGAGTTTATGAACATGGCAAGATTTGATTGGTAAGTTAAGAGTTGGGAAGGTGGTGGCTTATGACAAGAGCAATGATCACGTGAAAATACGGAATAGTTCGACTTGAACCGCCGGAGATTGCGAATCGAAGCTTGTCTGATGAAGAAGCAGAGAGACTTATGAGAATGCAGTCAAAAGGACGATTGAAAACTTTGAAGCCTTGTGGAATGAAGATTATTCTGGCGATATTGATTAAATATGGACATGGTAATCCCAACGTGGAATACGTGATAGCTGCCATGCGCAAGCTGATGCGGGAAGGACATAAAGAATGGGATTAGTAAAGTCAGATGCCCAGAGAAAGGCAAACCAGTTACAGAGAAAGGCAGCCATAGCTGCAGCTGATGAGGAGATCATAAAGGGCCCAGGCCAGCGACATGGTCGGCCAGGATGCCAGCCTATGTGGGGACAAGCCTCTGCGTGGATCTAACGAAGTTACGAGGAGGCAGAAAATGATGATTATGGGCGCAAAAGCAATCGTGGCAATATGGAGGCATAGCATATTGGCTTTGTTACGGTATGTTCAAAATAAAGCGTGGAAATATTGAAATGGAATTTGTTCTTGTTTGGGTGATTTTTTAATATTATACCTGACTAGGGATTTGTTTAGATAAAAGCGTAGAATGGGAGGTGATACCGTTGGACAAGAAGATATTGGTGCAGTACATAGATGCATGCGCCCAGGTGGAAGATACCAAAGGGGAAATCCTGAAGCTTAAGAAAACCAGGAAGAGGATTGAGCAGGATGCAGTGAAAGGTTCTTCACATGAGTTCCCTTACACACCACAGACGTTTCATATCGAAGGTCTGGCATATCCTGTAGTAAAGGATCAGTGTCGGATGAGCTGCTGGACCGGCTGGAAGAGATCCTGAAAAGAGCGGTTGCAGACTGCGGAACGGATCAAGCATGATGTGGAAGCATGGCTGAATACGATTCCGCAGAGAATGCAGCGGATTATCAGGTATAAGATCTTTGAAGAGCTTACCTGGAAAGAAGTCGCAGAGAGAATGGGGAGAAAAGCTACTGAGGCAGGAGTAAAGATGGATTTTTGTTACTATTTGAGATTTATGGAAGAAAAAAATAAAGTTTGTTACGGTTGTTACACATGTTACGAAATAAAAGTGTTATAGTGTACCATGAAGCCAAAGGCATACGGCCGGCGGCTTACGTTGAACCCCACCAGGCAGCAGGCGAAAGCTTGTTGCCTCCCTTGGAACGTAGCTCAGGGGTAGAGCAATGGCTTGTGTCCTAAGCGAAGGTTCTATAGTCAAAATTGCAGGGATAAAACTAGAAGGGATTCGTTTGGTAAAAACATCAAATTTAAAACAAACACAAGGTTTAGATATGTTAATTGGTATGGATGTGATTCAAAACGGTCGAATGGTCATTCAATGTTCAGAATCTGAAAAAGTTTTGAATTTATTTTTAATCAGTAAAAGCTAAATATATTCTATGGGCGGTTCGTATGAAAAAGATACATTAACTAAAACAGTTAGTTTACTGTTAGTTGCAGTAATAATTTAATAATTTTACCATTAATTATTGCAGCTATGATGAATTTTACTTTAATTGTGACCGATACATCTAATGCATGGATTGGTTTTTGGGAAGTTATTTAGGTGCAATTGTCGGAGCTTTTTGTTGCGATATATGTAATGAAAAAAGACAATACATTATGAATCAGCAAAGCAAATGATGACAGAGAAAAATCAATTTTTAGATGATTTAACAAAAAAGAAATCGGAGAATATGTTTCTCAAATTAATCGTTGCAATTGTGATTTAATACGATTCCATAGTGAAGGTTTAAATAAACAAGATTGGAATTATGAGGCAATGTATGGTTTGAACAGAGCGCATGCAATGGAATCATTATTGCAAATAAGATTATGTTCAAAGAAGAGATATTTTAAGTAAAAGAAATGCAAGCAGCAATTGTGAGTATTTTCAAGATACAACTGATTTCCATCAAAAAGTATACATCATTAGATGAATTGAAGAGTGATGCTAATAAAATTGGTTATAAATTAGAAGGGCTATTAGCTAAGACAGCAGAATTTGTTAGTTTAAATATGAAAACGATATAGAGAGCAACAGGAGTCACCCCGCGTGGCTCCTTTTCTATACCCAAAAACAAACACGAATGAGAGGTGGTGGTGCATGGCCAGAGCGCCGGATGCCAGAATGGAACAGGCCAGAGATCTGTTCCTGGAAGGTAAGAAACTGATTGAAATTTCAGATCTTCTGAAAATCCCGGAGGGACAATCCGAAGCTGGAAGAATAGATATGACTGGGATAATGCAACGTTGCAAAGGATAAACGCAACGTTGCGAAAAAAAAAGGCGGTCAGCCGGGAAATAAGAACGCTGCCGGAAACAAGGGCGGTGCTGCCCCAGAGAAAAATAAGAATGCAGTTACTACGGGAGAGTTTGAGACTCTCCTTTTTGATTGCCTGGATCCGGATGAGCAGCGTTTGGCACAGACAGTTCCGGAGGACAAGCAGAAACTCCTCATGCAGGAGATACAACTTGACTGTCAGAGAGCGCCGGATGCTTAAGCGGATCGAGTTGCTGCGCAGCGCAGCAGATGAAGAGAATAAGCTTGCTGCCGGTGAGACTGGCATGACTGCAGTAGGCAACAAGAAAGGTCTTGAAAAAGGACAAGGAGACGGACCTTTTTGAATATCGTGGGAAGCTGGGGCAGATCCAGAACATTGAGGATGCACTGACCCGTGTACAGGCCAGAAAGCAGGCCGCCATTGATGCGCTACACAGGTATGGTGTGGATGATACGCGCCTGGAAATTGAGGCAAAGCGGTTAGAAATGGCAGCAAGGGAAATTAGGTGATCCGGATGAGGAAGAACAGGAAGATGACGGTTTCTTAGAAGCATTGGATAGTTCTGCTGCAGATGATTGGAGAAATGATGAAAGCTTTAAAGGAGAACGCAGAGAATGAAGAAGAAACGTCCAATATTTAAGTTTCAAAAGTTTTTCAAGAAGCAACGCCAGATCTTTTTACATGGTGGCTGCCGAACAGTCCAGTGCGAGAGGCAGGAGGGCATAATTGCAGATGGGGCGATCTGTTCTGGAAAGACAGTCAGCATGAGCCTGTCTTATACAATGTGGAGCATGGCAAATTATGACGGACAGAATTTCATCATGGCAGGAAAGACGTCAGCTCTTTTAAGCGTAACGTGCTGCAGAACCTGAAACTGATGCTCACCAGCCGGGGATATCACTGGATATCATATTTCTGGAGACTTTCCCAACATGCTGGAAGTCAGCAGAAATGGCAGGACCAATTATTTTTACATATTTGGTGGCAAGGATGAAGGTTCCCAGGACCTGGTGCAAAGGTATCACGGCAGCAGGTGCCTTTTTTGATGAAGTTGCGTTGATGCCGGAAAGCTTTGTAAACCAGGCAACGGCCAGATGCTCCGTGGAAGGTGCGACCTGGTGGTTTAACTGTAACCCGGCCGGTCCAATGCACTGGTTTAAGTTGGAATGGATCGATAAGCGTATTAAGAAGCGGCTGCTGTATCTGCACTTTACAATGGATGATAACCTGAGCCTTTCCGAAAAGGTGAAAGAAAAGTACAGGGCAATGTATGCAGGTGTCTTTTATCTACGCTATATCAAAAGGCCTATGGGCTGTAGCGGAAGGCCTGATCTACACTATGCTCACAGATGATAACCTGTATACCGATCGGGAACGTCCGGTTGCTTTAAAGAACACAGCTATGAAGGCCATTACAGTAGATTATGGTACGACGAACCCGTGTGTATTTCTGGAGGTATGGGATGATGGACAGACTATATGGATCGATCGAGGGGAATATCGGTGGGACAGCCGTTCTGAGGGAAGCAAGGCGTAGTGCAAATCCGCAAAGGACGGATGCCCAGTATGCAGATGATATGACAGAATTTATGGGAATGGAACCACAGGATCGATGTATGGTTGTTGTGGACCCATCAGCAGCATCATTTATTACGGAGTTACGCAGCCGTGGCCTGTATGTAAAACCGGCCAATAATGAGGTGGCAGACGGTATCCGTGTGGTTGGTTCTCTCCTGGCTAAGAGAAATATCCGGATCAATAAAGATAACTGCAAAGGGCCTGATCGGTGAGATGCAGTCTTACGTATGGGATGATAAGGCAGCTGAGCGTGGAGAAGAAAAGCCGGTTAAACAAAAAGATCACGGGCCGGATGCTTTAAGGTATTATTGCTATACGGTTCTGCCAAAGTGGCGGATCGGAGCATAGGAGGAAGTCAAATGTCAAAGAAAAGACGTCACGCCAGACACGGACGGCTACAAAACAGAATATGAGCCAAAGGGCGCCCGTCACAACGATGGACGCTTTGTTCTAATCCTGCTGCAAGGATAGGTTTGGGGACCATGGATCTTGTACAGGCAACAGAGTATCCCATGACCCGTATGACACAGAATTATCAGTTACTTACAAGCCTTTATCGGGAAAACTGGATCATACAGAACATCATAGCGACCATTCAAATGATATGATCCGCAAATGGTATGACTTAAAGACTAGCATTGCGCCTCAATATTTAAAAAAAGAAATGGTGCAGCTGGAACGTAAGACCCAGATACGAAAGAAACTGTTGCTTGGGATGTACTGGGGACGCCTTTATGGTGGAGCTGCCGGTGTGATCCTGATCAAAGGACAGAATAATCTGAGCATGCCGCTGGACATGGATACTGTGATGCCAGGAAGCTTCCTGGGACTGCATATCTTAGACCGATGGAATGGCATTTATCCAGAAGGTGAACTGGTCACAGATGCAGAAGATCCAGACTTTGGTCTGCCTGCTTATTATACGATCCGTAATGATGAAACAGGAACAATGGTAGCCAGGGTGCACCACAGCCGTGTGATTCGCTTTATAGGTCGTGAGTTGCCGTGGATGGAAATGGTAACAGAGCAGTATTGGGGCGAGTCGGAGATAGAGGCAATCTATGATGAGCTGGTCCGCCGTGATAATGTGGCTGGAAACATTGCGGCATTGACTTTCAGAGCGAATATCAATTATCAGGAAACAGACGGTCTGGATCAGCTGCTTGGTGCTTCTAATACAGAGATACAGAGACGGTTCTGGAATACCATGGCGGCTCAATCCATGATGGAAAGCAACTTCGGAACCAGACTTATCAATAAAGGAGATGCAATCCACAACACGCAGTACACATTCACAGGACTTCGGATGTGTATGACCGTGTAATGATGGATGTGGCGGGAGCAGCCAGAACACCCGTGACAAAGCTGTTTGGACGTTCACCGGCCGGTCTTAACGCTACCGGTGAGACGGATCTGCAGAACTATTACGATTACATTGACGGACTACGTGAGACAGAACTTAGAGGCATCATTGAACGGTTGCTTCCTGTCATGGCTTTGTCGGCCTGGGGAAAGATGCCGGATGATATGGATATTGACTTCTCACCAATGCAAACACCGGATGCAAAGGACATAGCAGATATTACAGAGAGAAAGAGCAACGCGATCCTTGCAGTTTATCAGAATGACCTGGTTGATGCTGCTACGGCCTTGCAGGAACTTCAGGGACTGGCTGATGAGACTGGGCTTTACAGTAAGATCACAGATGAGACGGTGGAAGCAGGAAAAGGAAAGCTGTATTCACAGTCCCGCAGTATGCAGGACCCTCTGGCAGGCTTTTTCTTTCCCGGATAGTTCGGAGAGGACGGGATAAGTAATGACGATGAAGATACGACCACCGGTGATTTCTGATATTACGGCATTTTACGGCGTTTATTTCTTCGTACAGAAAAAGAGCTGATACAGGAAATAAAAAAGAAACGTAACAGGGAGCAGGTGGAATATGCAGAGGTTGCGGCCCTTGAAAAAGAGTGCAGGGTATCCTTCAGAATATGATAGACACTTCCTGGAGCTATGTTCCAGTTATGATTGAAAAGATCTTCTATCACTCTGATAAGGATGCTGCAGGATATTCCAATGCGCGCAGCCTGGCAAGTCCAAGATCTGTAACGCAGCTGGCTATCATGGAGCAGCTGAGTAATAACCTGCAGGGCCAGATTGTTGAAATGGCCGGTACTGCCAAGAAAAGCGTAGAAACGGTTTTACGATTGCAAGGCTGGAAGACGATCCATACAGGAAGCTTACTCTTGAACAGGTGCTTCGGGAAGAGGCAGCGGGAAAACCCTGGATCAAAAGCAGCCAGGATCTGGTCAAGGATATGGAAGCTAATGGCATTACTGGTTTTACGGATAAGGCGGGCCGTAAATGGAGCATTCAGTCTTATGGAAACATGGCAGTCGGACAACTGCGCATCAGGCAGAAGTCGCAGCACTTTTCTCTAGATGACCATGATCTATGGCAGATCGTAAAGATTGGAAGTACCTGTCCAGTGTGCGCGCCTCTGGAAGGGCGTATTTATTCTAAAAGTGGAATGAATCCGGATTATCCACCGTTATCCATTGCTTTTGGGAAAATAGATACAAATGGCCTGAATGACCTTACAAATACCTATCTGAATATCCACCCCAATTGTCTTCATAGCCTGGTTAAGTATACCCTATCGGCAAGAGCGAAGAACGGATACAGAGGGATAAGGATTTTTCCAGTATTGAAAAGAACCCTCTGAACCGGGATCCAAGGACTAAGAAACAGATTGCAGCTTATCAAGAGAAACAGAGGAACAGGCAGCAGCTGTATAGAGACATAAAGCAGCATAAAGAGTACAGGACTGCTTTAGGAAAAGATGTTCCTAAAGACTTTGCTAAGTTTCGGGAATTGAAGTATAATGATCCTGAGAAGTGGAAGTACACAAAAGGACTAAAAAGAGTATTTAGAAAAGTATCCGTCAAGCAATAAGAAATATTATAATGTTGGGTGCAATCTCAAAGAACTTGGATTGCATAACATTGGAAATCCATTACCACCACAAAAGAAACAGGCATTTATTCTGCCGGAAGGAAAGCGCGATCCGTATCATATTATGCATAGAATGCTGGAACGTCAGATTACGGATGATGATATTCGTAGTTATATGAATAATGCACGATGCATGTTTTCACAATGGGGCGGAAAACGTCAGGTATTTTATAGTTCTTCGGGTGTATGCGTGATTACGAAAACGGTGATGATTGATTTACAAAACTGCTTGGAATAAGATAGATTTTGATGAGAGTACAGATATAATTTTGGAGGTGATACGAAAAAATGGCTTATGATTTGGACTATGAAGCGGATCATTATTGTCCGGCATATAAAAAGTAATATGCGCAGATTTATGTTATGACTCAATGATGTGTCTGAACCGTTTTTTTAAAGTATCATCAACAAAAGAACTAGAGGAGATTAAGGATATTGAAGCAGCAAGGGTGATTTGCTCAAAATGTCCTTACAGTCAGGGATAATACCACCAGTCAGCAGGCCGGTGGTATTTTTGTACTCATTTTTAGGAAAGAGAGGATAAGATGATGAAAAAGAAAATTTTAGCATTTGGAGTGGCGTTATCTGTGATGCTTGGAATGGCGGGGGTGCTCAACAGCACACACAGTAAACCACAACTTATCAAAAGATGCGAATGAATTTAATATTTATCGCAGAATTACAGTTACTAATGCAAGAACGGATACTGTTATGCTTCAGGCCGAAGGTTATATGGCGCTTGGCAACAATAGTTCAAATGAGCTGGTAGTTACCATTAAAACAGGTGATGATCAGTATTATAAGGATTACATTTACCTGAATGACTGGACCTGCTATGTGATGGAGCAGACGGAGCCGAAAGGAACGGATAAGTATCATTATGAGCTGGTATTTTATCCTGAAAGGCTGATTCCAGATGTTGAAATTAAATAAATCTATAAATTGCGACGTCGCAAATGAAAGAAGGCGATCGTATGGGGCTTTATATCGTGGATCAGGCAGAGGTTTTTCAAGAAAAAGAGTGCTGTCACCACTACCGCAAGCATTGGAGTCGGGCTTCCGGTTCTTATGGCGGATATGTACGGCGATGTACTAAATGCGGGAAAATAGAAAGGAAAGAGTAAATGCTTGCTTATTATGGCTATACGATAAGTCCCTAACCAGATTGAAACTGGAGAGGGCTTTTTAATTTGCAAGAACGTGCCGATCGCCCGAACCGGAACACAGGAGTACCTGGGGCAGGGGAAATGGGACTGTCCGGGGTAGATGCGGACAGGATCATTGCGGTAAGCCGTTCACCAGATGATGTGTTTTCAGAGGCGGCTCTTGCATCTTTTGAGGGAAAGCCGGTCACTAATGATCATCCACCGGGACTGATCGGGCCGGATGATGTAAAGAACTATGAAATGGGACACGCCCAGAATATCCGCAAAAGGATCTGGTGAATGGTCTGATTATATGATTGCAGACCTTCATATTCACGACAGAGACCGATCAATGCGCGATCCAGAATGGAAAGCGGGAGATCAGCTGCGGATATGAATGCGATTATGTCCAGAATGAAGATGGCACATACAGCCAAAAAAGATCAGAGGAATCACGTAGCAGTCGTAGAACGGGGAAGAGCCGGGAAGCGGGCTGCTATTTTAGATTCAGATAAAAAGAAGAGGCGAAAAAGCCGGAAAGGAAAGTAATGAAAAGGGATTTTTATTTAAGATCTTCGGTCAGGCAGTGAAAGACAAGAGTGCCGAAGAAATCGAGCAGCTGGCTATGGATGCTGCAGCTGCGCTGGATGAGGGGAATTCACGAACCAGAAGGCGGCACCAAACAGCCAGAAGCCGGTCAGCAGAGCGCCGAAGAGGCAAAGCCAGTGCTTGATGCAGCCTTTATGTAGCCCTGGATCAGAAGGTCGATAAGATTTTAAAGGCTCTGGATGAAAAGATTGCGACAGAGAAAACAAAGAAAAAGGATCCTATGGATGAAGCCATTAAGACTTTAGAAGGGACCAAGGACGAAGATCTGGAAAAGAATGAAAACAGGAAGAGGCCAAGGTAGTTCCGGCAGAGGAAATGGATGATACATCATCTGAAGGTATGGATAAGGCAGTTGCTGCAAGCATCTTAAAGGCAATGCGTCCAACTGTTGCGGCTATCCAGGATGCAGCTCAGAGAAAGGCTGTTTCTGATGCTTGATCAAGGCAGTGACTGCAAAAGATACTGCCAATGACATTGATGCGATCTTAAAAGCTTCCAGAGCAAATGCTAAGAAAGCAGCAGATGTCAACCCAGTAATGACCGTTGAGCAGTGCCAGGCTGCTTATGATGCCAGAAACCCTCACAAGAGAAAGGAGAACCAGTAATGAGAGGACAGGTAATTGGTAAGACAATGCCTCATGGATATGCAGGAAGCTATTCCAGACAGGCAGATATGAGCGTGGATACACATCCATGCGAAGCAGGGATCGCTTTCGGCGCTCCAGTAGTTTTAGGAACAGCCGGTGCTGTAAAAGCGTGGGAATCTGCTTCTACTGCAGCAAAGTTTGTTGGAGTGGCAGTCCGTGAAGTAAAATCAGCATTTGATTATATGAACCAGAACGTAGGAAGTTATCGGACAGGAGATGCAGTCCCAGTCCTGAAGCGTGGCTGCGTTAATGTAATCTGCCAGAATGGTACACAGGTTGCGGGCGGAAAGGTTTATGTAAGAACTGTTAAGAATGAATCCTATCCGAATGCTGCAGTTGGTGGTTTTGAAGCAGTAGAGGACACCGGAAAGAATGTGGAATTAACTAACGCACAGTGGAAGGGCAGCGCAGATGCCAATGGAGTGGCAGAAATGCGTATCCTGACCATTTTAAATGCATAGGAGGGATAAATATATGTCTTATAAGAATATGGGAACATTTGATTTAGGAAGATCTGTAAGTGGATCTGCTGGGGCAGGAAAAGCAGCAACATATGCTATGGATGCAGCCGGTATTGCTTCCGGTCAGGCATTTTAACATCTGAGCTTGAAAAGCGTGATACCATGATCCGTACTCCCCTTACAAGCTTTACTTATGCCAGAGATCTCCCAATCCGTGTAGGCGGTGGTTGGGATGAATTTGTATCTGCTATGCAGGTGGGTTACGGGTTACCGGTGGTTCTGGTGACGGATTGATGCATTCCGGCGGCGCTAATGGCATCCCTATGGTCCAGGCAGATTTTTCCAAAGGTCTGTATAAAGCCCACATGGTAGCTGCAGGGACCCGTGTTATGTGGATCGACATGCAGAGAGGAAACATGACTGGCCGTAATATGGACAGCCTACTCCGTGACGGTCTGCGTATGGCTTATGATAAGCATCTGGATGAAAATGCTTATGTTGGCTTTTCAAGATATGGCACTACCGGTCTTGTTAATAATCAGATGTGACGATTACCAATGCAGCTTCTAACGGCGCTACAGTGGCCAGTACTAAATTTAAGGATAAGACACCAGATCAGATCTTAAAGGATATCAATGATGCTATCCTTATTGCATGGTCTCAGGCTGAAAATGATCTGGATGCAATTCCAAACCATATCATCATGCCGTATGAACAGTATAATTACCTGGCTACTACCAAAGTAACAGAGCTTGCAGAAAAAGACGATCCTGACCTTCCTGAAAGAAACAATGTTGCCAGGCATAATGGATCAGACCTGGTAATCGCTGCAACCAAATGGTGCAAAGGTGCCGGTGATTCCAGTGCAGACCGTATGGTAGTTTACTGCAATAAGGAACGTTATGTTGCTGTGGATGAGCTTGCCCTCTTTACAAGAGCCATGACAAAAGTTCCAATACACAGGATTTTTGCTATGATACTGCATATGCAGGAAACCTGTCTGAAGTAGAAGTATTTTATGATCAGACCATGATCTATGTGGACGGTATTTAAGGAGGAAGAGCATGTTTATTGTATCAAAGAGAAACTACATGGTAAGGCAGACAGATGATTCTGCCTACCTGATCCCTAAAAAAGATTTTATCGGGGAGATCCCACAGGACGTGGCAGAGAGTGATCTGGTCCAGAGAGCAATAGAGGGCGGTAACATTGCCGTACCGGAAGGCAAGAAGGACAAAGAGCTTATTGAGGCGGATGAAACTGCAGAAGAGTTGGCTGCGGAAAATGATATCCGTCCGGATGCAGAGAAACCTGCAAAGCGTACCAGAAAAGAGTGATGAGCATGTGGCCTTATGGCAGTACAAACCCAATGGACAGGAAAATTTCAGGCAGCAAAAGCACTTGCAGCTAATGTTTCTCAAACAGGTGAACAGGGATCTTATACGGAAGCAATGTTTCAGGAAGATTTTCCACAGTTTACCAGGAAAGTTATGATTACAGAAGAAGGGGAAGAACCAGAGGTTCAGAATCTTCTTCCGGCTGGAATTTTAAATATGTTCCTGGATCAGGTAAATGACAGCGTACTTCCTTCCCGGTGGGGAAGTATGTGGCGATATGCCGCCGGGCTTTACCTGGCCCATTTTGCAGCTATGTATTTAAAAACATATTCCCAGGATCTTCCGGTCCATCCCAGGCAGCTGCCAAAGCGCAGCCTGCAGGCGTTATCAAGTCGGCTACAATGGGTGATACAACGGTCAGCTATGATAATTCGGCGGTAACGATTGGAACGGAAAAGTGGGGCAGCTGGAACGCAACACAGTATGGACAGCAGCTTGCCACACTGGCCCGTCAGGTTGGAATGGGGGGGTATGTATGTTATTTGATAATCCATTATTTTGACTGGTATACAGATACAATGGACGTGTACCGTGTTATTGCAGTAAAAAGACGGAAGCATTACAAGACAAGAGCGAAAGAAAGTTGGTTCTGAAATTCCATGCCGTGTATACCATACCGGAACAGGAAGCCCGAATATGACAGATAACGCTGCCAGGACACGCGGGGAAGATAAGCTTTCCTGTGACCTGAAGTGGATATACAGGCGGGAGATGAACTGCAGGTGATCCGGGGTGGAAACATCGGCAGAAATGATCGTTCAGAGCGTTATTTCGCCGGTCCTCCCCAGTCATATTATGATCCGGTTGGCGGAGCGCTTACCGGCCTGGAACATAAAGAAGTAACACTTTTAGGGATAACATCATTGATTTAAAGGAGTGATGCCGACATGTCAAGCTTTGGAAGTCAGATGAAAGCGTTTGGATGAGTTAAGGCGGGCCGGTCAGGATATGCCTAATATCCTGGCAGAGGTAGCGGAAGGTGCCACGATTGAGGCAGTACATATCGCAACTGAGAAGACACCGCCTAATGATGGTACTTTGGCGGGTACTAATATGCGCAGCAGTCAAATGGCGCAGCACTGGGAACAGACAGCATAACGAAGCCGGTTGTAATGGGTGGAAAGTGTAAAGACAGAGCTTAATAACAATATGCAGTATGCTTTTATGTAAAATGACGGACACAGGGTGGATAAACACTTTGTTCCTGGACTTATCATCAATGGTAATCTCCTGGAACGCAGCCCGGATGGGTCTGGTGGCTTAGTTGTGAGGTACAAAGACGTCTTACGTGAAAGGCAAGTACATGAAAGAAGCTGCAATCAAAAAGTACAGATCAGTGGTCAGAACAGAACTGGATAAACGGGTAAAGGAGGCATTTAGATGATCTTTTCATTACAGAATGATAAACAGTCTGGCAGCATTGCCACGAAGCAATACCCGATTATCCTGTTTATGACAGCCCAAACCAGCAGGGGACGAAATTCCTTGCTTTTTTATTTTCTTTATGCCTTCGACTACAGAAGAGCATGCAGGAAACCGCTACTACCGTGATCTGGGAGTGGATATTGTATTTGTGCAGCAAAGGAACCTTGTAAATGGGAAACCAGAAGATCCAGGAGATTGCAGAGTTCTTAGATCGACCCTGGATACATTCTGGTATGCAGATAATAGCGATCTTCGCACACTTCTTCCTACCAGTGAACGGCATTGGAACATTGAAGATGAAGAGCTGCATTACCAGTTTCATATACGTCAGAGAGTGGCACCAGGCGAAAGAAAATCTCATGTCTGATATGGAGGAAAATGACATTGGAATCAAAGAAGACAGGTAAAATGTCTGAGAAGAAGTATAGTACAGAGAAGCTTTAAAAAGCAGGCATTTGTCAGGATACCAGCCTGATTTTGCAAAGGTGATCCTGACAGAGTCGGAATACACTATTTCCGGAGCAATCAAAGCTTTGGAAAAGCATTGAAAAGGAGGCAGATGATATGGCAGGTGGAACATGGACAGGCCAGAATAAAGTCCAGCCAGGTGTTTATATCAATACAAAGTCGAAAGGAACCTTGCGGCACAGATTGAGAGAAAGGGACCGTTGCAATTGCAGAAGCCCTTTCATGGGACCTGGCGGCGAAATGCAGACAATCATTCCTGAGAGAGTTAATGTCTTATATCGGTTATGATGCAATGCATGAAAAGGCATTATTCCTTCAGGAGATGATGAAGGGAAGCGATACAACACTGGGGCTGATCAAGATCCTGTTATACAGGCTCAAGGGAACAGGTGGTGCAAAAGCTGTTAGCAACTGTGGGAACGGTGACAGCAATAGCTCTTTATGAAGGAGTCCGTGGAAATGATATCACGGTTGTTATCCAGGAAGATCCGGATAT
>VOFH01003482.1_pt1 | contig 44843 bp, 40 predicted proteins | sample 5384091 | NCBI WGS metagenome assembly VOFH01 (sample SAMN12384727, study PRJNA508395) | human gut metagenome | isolation source: healthy gut G | host: Homo sapiens
CGCGCCCATCCGGAAACCTGCGAATACCTGTACGCGGCCGACGTGGACCGACTGGCCCCCAACCATCGAGAAACGGTACGGACGCTACAATTCATGGAACCAGAAGACGTTCAAACCATTGGACGAGATGGTCGACATGGAAGGCCTGGAACAGTGGAGGAGCAGGCGGAACGCGTGGATGCGCGCCCACCCGGACGAACCGGCCGACATGGACCGGTTGAAGAGCCTGCAATCCCTGCGCGAACGGCTCGCGCAGGCGCTGCCCGCCCGGCTCACCCACGACGACATCACCGCGAAACTCGGCTCCGCGTGGATCCCGACCGGAGTGATCCGCGACTTCATGATCGACACGTTCGGACTCAACACCCAACCCAACATCACCGACGGCGGTATGAGGAGCCTTTCCGTCAGCCACGACGAAACGACCGGCAACTGGCAGGTCAACGCGTCGCTCGCCTCGAAACTCGACGAGGAAACCATCCGCAAATACGGTCTGGGCACCGGGCGGGACGCAACCCGTTCGAGATCGTGTCCGGAGCGCTCAACTCCACGACCAGCAACCTCACCAAACCCGATCGAACGACCCGACCGGCAAGAAAGGGTCAGGGACCCGCAGGCCACCGCATTGCTGTACCAGAAGCGCCACACCATCGAACAGGCGTTCACCGAATGGGTGTGGACCGACCCGGCGCGCACACGCATGCTGGAAGACGTGTACAACGAACGGTTCAACCGCATCCACCCGCGTGAATACGACGGCTCCTACCTCACATTCCCCGGCATCAGCGCCGACATCGACCTGTATCCTCACCAGCGCAAGGCCGTCGCGAGGATCCTGCAATCCGAAGAAGGCACGCTCGTCGCGCACGTCGTCGGCGCCGGCAAGACGTTCACCGGCGTCGCCGCCTGCCATGAGGCGAAACGTCTCGGTCGGGCCTCCAAGCCGATGATCGTCGTGCCGAACCATCTGACCGAACAATGGGCGAAGGACTATCTGACGCTCTACCCGGACGCGAACATACTCTCCATGACGGAGGCCGACGGCACCGGCAAGGGCGCGGCACGCTTCTGGGCGAAGGTCGCGGCCGGAGACTGGGATGCGGTCATCGTCCGGCAGGACACGTTCCAACGCATGCACGTCAGTCCAGAACGCCGTGAGAATTACTTCTCACGGCGCAAGGCGGAGATGCTCAAAAGCATCGAGACCGCGAAATCGGACGGCAACGACTTCTCCGCGAAGAAGCTGAAGGACGAGATCGGCAAAATGGAGAAGAGCCTCAACCGGACCGTCAAACAGGCCGAGAAGGACCGCATGCGCGTCGACGGGAAGCTCCAGGCGTTGCGCGGCGGCGAGGACAACAAGGAATGGATCGACTTCGAAGACCTCGGCGTGGACATGCTGTTCGTCGACGAAGCCCACCAATACAAGAACCTCGCCATCGCCACCACGATCAGCGTGCCCGGCGTGGACGTGGCCGCCGCGCAGAAATGCGAGGACCTGTTCGACAAGTGCGAATACCTGCGCGAGGCAGGACATGGCAGCAACATCGTATTCGCGACCGGCACGCCGGTATCCAACTCCATGGCCGAGTTGTACAACATGCAACGCTACCTCGCCCCCGACCTGCTCAAAGCCCAGGGCGTGGAGGCGTTCACCAGCTGGGCCAACACGTACGGCAGCATCGTCGAAAGCGTCGAAGTCAAACCGGAAGGCAGCGGATACCAGATCAAACAACGGTTCGCGAAATTCCATAACCTTCCCGAGCTGATGAGCACGTTCCACGACTACGCGGACCTGCTGACCGCCGACCAGCTCGACCTCGACGTGCCGGACTGCGAGGTGGTGTCCGTCGCGGTCGAAGCCACCGAAGCGCAGAAACAAGCCGTCGACGCGCTGGTGGAACGGGCCGAACTGGTGCGCGACGGAGCCGTGGACCCGTCGGACGACAACATGCTCAACATCACGAACGACGGCAGGAAAGTCAGTCTCGATCCGAAACTGCTCGACGTGTCCGATCCGGACATCCAGCCCATGGAAGGCGGCAAGGTGCAGGTCTGCGCCGAGAAGATCCACGAGATCTGGCGGGAGCATGCCGAAGAAAAGGCCACACAGCTCGTGTTCTGCGACTCGTCGACCACGGCATCCGGAAAGTGGAACATCCAATCCGATCTGAAACGACGGCTCGTCGACCTGGGAATTCCGGAAGACGAGATCATGTTCGCCGCACAGGAAAAGGATCCGCCAGAGGAAACAGGCCCTGTTCGAAAAGGTCCGCAAGGGCGAGGTGCGCGTGCTCATCGGTTCGACCGGCACCCTGGGCACCGGTACGAACGTGCAGGACAGGCTCTTCGCCATCCACGACCTCGACTGCCCTTGGAAGCCCGCCGAACTCGAACAACGCCAGGGCCGAGTCCGCAGGCGGGAAACATGTTCGACAACAGCGTGCAGGACTACCGGTACGTCACCGTCGGCACGTTCGACAGCTACATGTTCCAGACGGTCGAGCGCAAGGCGCGGTTCATCAGCCAGATCATGAGGCTCCGGCTCGCCATCACGCGAAGCGTCGACGTGGACGCCACGGTGCTCAGCCTCGCAGACATGAAAGCCATCGCCACAGGAGACCCGAACATCGCCAAACGTATGGAACTCGAGAACCAGCTCACCCAGATGAAACTGCTCAAACGCGCCCACGCCGACCAGCAGAGATCGATCCGGTTCAAGATCGACATGCAACTGCAGCCGACCGTGGACCATCTCGAAAGACTCCACGGCGAGGCGTTGGACGACGAGCCGAAATTCCGCAGGGCCGCTGATATCCGCGGACAGCATCTCACCCGGGGAATATGCGGCCTCGATCTCGGCGACGGTCCGATCGCGGACCGCAGACAGGCCATCCACGACCTCACCGGCATCGCGCGCAGGCTCGACCACGGGCAGACGATGGAAGTCGGCGAATACTGCGGGATGACCGTCATGGTCGCGTCGAAGAACATGGCCGTCAAAGGCCTCAACGTGTACCGTCCGTTCGTCGGATTGAAAGGTGAGCATGAGCATTGGGCCGGCACCAGCGTGCCCGACATCAACAACAGCGCCGACAACGTCATCAGACAGCTCGACCGGATCATCGCCAACAACACCGACACCGCGCAAAGCCTCGGCGTCAAACTCGGCAATGCGAAAGCCAGCCTGGAAAGCGCGTGGAACGCGTTGAACCAGCCATGGGAAGGCCAGAAGGAGTACGACGACCTCACCGGCCAGATCGCAAAAATGAACCTGGAAATCAAACACGGCCAGGACACGACGCCGGCCGAAGAGGACGGACAGGCCGATCTCGCCGAAGCCTCGTTCCACTCCGGCGAGCCGCAGGAACCCCAGGCCGCGCGCGCGGCCGTGGAATCCGGCCATCCGGGTCGGACTCTTTCCCCGCGACAGTGGAGACGACCGGCGTTCCGATGCCCGATCCATGCGTCGACCCGTGCAACGGCGGCGCCGGCATGTCGGGACTGTGCATGTGACGTCCGCTCGGGCGGCATCCAGAGAAAAAGGACCGGGAAAGGGAGCCAATCCCTTCCGGTCCTTTTCCGATATCGGCATGCCCGCACGTGAACCGGATGGAACAAACAGAAAGGTATTTCCATCCAAAATGGCCGAAGCCGAGGAAATCCGATCACGGATAGAAACCATCAAAGACTTATCCGACCGTCTGGCCGAACAAGACCGGACGATCAAGGACCTGGAAGAGGAAATGCGGTCGGAGACGCCGGAACATCCATGGTCCTTCATGAAGATGCGCAGGCATAACCGGCTGCATGCGGAGATCGAAGACGAACGAACGTCGATGTCGCGCGACAGATACGATCTGAACCGTCTCACGGAACGGCTGTTCGAGGACGTCAACATCATCGCCGACAAGGCAACCTCCACCAACTCCCTGGAACTGATCCTCGACCTGGTCGAACAATCCCTGGACACCGATCCGAAGTACAGGGAAAACGTCAGGAAACAAGCCGGAGTGACCGATGGGATGTCATACATGCGTCTCGTTCCGCAAGACAATCCCAAAAGGCATGCTGCCACCCACCCCATGGGGCAGGGACGCCGCCGAGGGGCATACCGGCAGCATCAGGTCCGACAGCTCGACCCACGGTTGAGACTGCTGCGCACACTCGCCACGGGAAGCTGCAAGGGCCATGACACCCCGGAAACGAACGACTATCTCGCCCTGATGGATTTCAACGTGGGAGACCAGGTGACCATGGGACCGGGCTTGTCCACGACGGTCACCACCCGCATTGGCTCAGGCGGGGAATCCTGCTCATCATCGAAGGCGCCTCCACGGGTGCCAATGGTCGGCAGCAGGGGACGTGCCCAACGAAAGCGAGGTGTTCCTCCCGGACCTACTGCACTGCACCGTTTTGGAAGAAACGACGGACGGCACCTATCTGGGCAAGAGATTCGAACGAATCTACCGGCTCGGCGTCGATACGGAGAAAAACCCCGTTCCGAAACAGGAACTTCTGGAATTCCCCAGCATCCAATCGAATGTTCCATTGCCGGACCCGGCCATCGACCAGGACGCGACGGCCGGCGGGCCGGACAATCCAGGACTTGAACCATGAGAACAAACGAAACAAGCGGAAACCAACGTAAGGCATCCGATGGCAGGGAAATCAGAGAATTCTGAACCCGGGCGAAACGGCACATAAGCCGGCGGGACTTCGAGAAACTCAGATCCGCCGCCATCATCCGCCAATAGGACCGCACAAGCGGAACCAACCAGACCGTTCCCTCTCTCCGACGCCCATACGGGAGAAAGAGAGGGCAAGAAAAAAACACAATAGAAAGCAAAAAGGAGAAGAACATGGCCGAAACCGCACAGACCATGACCGAATTCACTTACGCGCCCGGCGAGAAGAACATCGTCGGAGACCGTTTCAGTCCGAGCGTGATCATCTTCTGGCTCAAAACCTCCATCGCCGCATCCAGCACGCGCGTGCAGTACAAGGCGCCGAACACCCTGTTCGGGCTGATCCCCGCTCGGCGCGTCCACCAAGACCATCCCGTTGCGCAATATCGCCAGCGTCGACACGAACACGAGATTCAACCTCGGCAGCCTCGTCTGGGGTTTGATCTTCCTGTTCGTCGGCTTCGGCATGTTTGACTCCAACGCACTGGTCGCCATCGTATGTCTGCTCGTCGCCGTCGCGAACTTCGCGAACGTGATGAGCGCCACCCTGACCTTCCATGATCCATCCGGCGGGGCGAACGCCATCACCGTGAGCATCCTCGAGAAGGACAAGCTCATGAGCCTCGCCCAGGAGATCCAGACCCGCGTGTTCACGGACGCCGACCAGTTGCGTCATGAGGAAAGCATGCACATGGCCGAGAAGCAGTACAACCGCGCAGACCAACAGCGTGCTCATCCAGCAGCAGATGCTCGCCAACCAGCAGGCGCAGGCCGCGCAACAGGCTCCGGCAGACGCCTTCACGGCAGGAAAACGAGTAACCGTAAAAACGGAACATGGGTTGGGAAGATGCTTCCCGACCCATCTGTATATCGGATAACGAAACAGGCAATCCCGACAAAGACGTCGCGCGCGCATTCCGATATAGCAGCGAATACGACGAAGACCGCCACACCTGCATTATTGTATTCTCTGGGATACAATAATGGGCATGAAATCCATCAGACCGAACAGCTCCGCAAGTAAGAAAAGCATAAGGGAATACCCGAATCGACCATCAGGAGAGGCAATGGTAGAGATTAGCCGCCGGAACCCCGGCGAATGCATCGAAGGCAAGGATGATGCCATTGCATACCTCAATGTTGCAGCGGAGACCGGTGATCCAACACTCTTGCAGGTTGCCATCGGAGATGTGGCCAAGGCGCGTGGCATGGGTCAGGTAGCCAAGGAGGCTGGCGTGGGCCGCGAGAGCCTGTACAAAAGCCTCGGAAAGGAAGGTAATCCGAGCTTCCGCACCATCGTCAAGGTCGTCAACGCACTCGGAGGCCGCATCGTCGTCGAATCCATGTCCACCGGTGCGAATGGGATCCGCATCAAAGGCAGCAAGGTTGGCCTATACAAGGCGAACGGCAAGGCATTGAAGACCACCGGAAGGGATGAATGATGAAGGATTTGATAGGACTCTGCTGTGGCTGTCTGATGGGCGTCGTCGTACCACTGCTCTTCTGCCGCTTGGCGAAACACTGGAACGTCCTTTCGGACATTGCCGCAGGTGAAATCCTCGCCTACACCAGTGAGGTCATCCCGTTCTGCTTCTGCCTTTTTGATTTTGCATACGGATTATTCAATTGGCTCATTTTCGGCTCGTTCCGTTTCCTCGACATCAAGATTCCCACCATGGCACTCAGGGTGTGCGCGGGTGGATTCCTCGCCATCCTTCCCGCAGCGGCTCTCATCGTGCGGGTTTTCCCGGAGGTTCGGAGTCCGGAAGGCGTGTGGCAGGGCCTTCTGCTTCTTGGACTACTGCCGTTGGCGGTGATGCTGGCGCGTCTCGGCCAGTGGATTCCCGCTGTATTCGCATTCCTGGGATTCTGCGCGGTCTTCTACGTGATGGAGATAGCCTGCCCGCTGGTCGTCGAATCCACGTCTACCGGTGCGAATGGGATCCGCCGTGGGCCACTCGCTTAGGGATCATAGGGGAGACATCATGATTGATCACGTTAGAGCCAACAATAAAGCCTGCATCGTGAAAAGAAAAGGCGGCGGACTGCCCGACCGTGAGTTCGACAGTGTCAGAGACGCCGCCGACTGGTGTAGGGAGACGGGACGATCGAGGGCACGTCCCAAGCTCGTAATTGCGTCGATCGCCACAAGGGTGTTCTGCGGTTTCATTTGGACCGCCGAGCACGTTTCCTCCGATGATTCGGTCGACCGGGCGTTGATCTCCGGGAACGATGCCGCACTTCCGTCGTTGGAACGGGCCGATTCGGTATCCGCTTCCCATGACAAGACGCTTACGGTGCGTGACATCATAGACCGGACGTCGGAGGAGGTCGAAAAGGAGAAGCGGGATATCGCAGACCTCCAGCGGAAGCTGGAGGAAAGACAGTGGTTCCTGCAACAACTGGAGGATTACACGTCGCCACATGAATATGATTGAGACGATATCAAGCAGCCACACCGGAAAGAAGCCCCATATGGAACAAATACCATTCATTCGCAGGCCGAAAGACTGGCCATTCCCGATTCCCCGAAATCACCGCCGAAGCCATCAACGACCTCGTCGACGCCATCAAACGCGGGGACCGCTATCTGGGCTCTCTATACGATGAGCTTGATGGCGCTACAAGAGAAATGGATAATCTGGACCAAGAAACACTTGTCCGTATTATTACCTGCTGGAAGAGTGGGATCGGGATGATGGAAGATAGAATCCTTCATGATTGAAGGGGAAGAGCCTTTATGGGCATTATCGCGGGCGCTACCATGGTTTTTACAGCTACAATGAACCAATTTCAATACGGAGTATGAAAGGAACGGAAGCATGCCACGCAAATTGATCATGTGCAGGAACCATCCGGTCCTTGCGTTCGAATACGATCCCGAATCCGGCCGCGCGTGTTCCTCGGGCGAGGTCCTCGACCCCATGCGACTGCCCTTGGAATTCACCACGCACGGCAAAGAGCGCGCTGTACGCCAAAAGAATCGACGAATGGTGGAAGTCCCGCGCCATTCCCTCCACGCGCGATGGTATCCGCCGTGTGCTCGAATCCCTCGGCGCAGCGTCTACTGGAGAGCTGCTCGACCGGACCTACGGGCTGAGCCTGTCGGACCAATACTGGGTCAGGCGCGAGGACGATCCGGTTGAATGGAAGGGCATCAACTTCTTCGATAATCCCTTCGACGAGGCGTTGGGCGAGATCCTGCTCACCTCGTATTCGTCATCCCATGACATCAGCCTCAACGCTCCCCGACGTATCCACTGGCGGCGATCTGCCCAAACGCTGGACGATCGACAAGGCCACCGGCAGGAGACTGCTCGTCAAATCGGGACGCACGGGCCAGGAGCCCATGAACGAGGTCATCGCCTCGAAACTCTGCTCACGACTGGGCGTGCCGTCCGTCCGGTACTCCTTGGCGCGTAGCGGCAACCGTCTGGTATGCACTTGCGCGGACATGCTTTCCAACCATGAGGAACTGGTTTCCGCCTGGCAGGTGCTTCAATCCGTCAAAACCGTCAACGGCCTCAACACTCATGACCAGTGGATCCGCGCCGCCATCGGTTTCGGAGCCGACGGGCGGGCGGTGCGTGACGCCACGGACGATTGGCTCGTGGTCGATTACCTCATGCGCAACACCGACCGGCACTACAACAACTTCGGTCTGATCCGTGACGTCGAGACCCTTGTAGTCCGTCCGGCCCCGATCACGATACGGGCGCGAGCCTGTGGAGCGGTGAGCTCGATGTGGACGGCCGAGACTGGTTCGCCCAAGCCGTTCTACGCCGCGACCGGCAAGCCCTCGGCTTTGCGGCAGCTCAGACTGGTGGAGGACTGGAGCCGGTTCGACTTGGACGTCCTGTCGGATTGGCCGGACGAGTCGGTGCATGAATTGTCGCGCATGCGCATGTTCGCGCCCGAACGTCTCGACGCCATCAGGGACCAGCTCGTGAAGCGCGTCAAAATGATTCGCGGAATCAGGGATGGCAAGGTGCATCGTGTTCCTAGAGCGATACACGATACGACGAATCTTCCGGAACCGAATCCCGACGTTGATCCTGATGGAATTCATGGAATGGATGTACCTAATCTTGAAATATAGATTTTTATCTAAAAAAGACTTTCTCGACATGAGCAATGGTATCGACTAGTATGGAAGCACCGGTCGGGCACTGCAAACATGGCCAGGATCGGCGGGGTGGTCTCATTCCCATCCCCTGGCAAAGCGTCTGGGCCGGTGTCTTCGGACACCGGCCTTTTGCATTCCGTGGTCGTACAGACAATAAAAAGTTTGACTCACGGTAAAACATGCGCTTAAGCGTTGTGTGGAGATGTCCACGTCCCGAAAACGTCCGTTTTTGAAACAAAGCTATGCAATGCTTCAGATTCTTCGATTTGACGGTTAAAAGCGTTCCAAAACCCGTTTCAAAATCAATGTCGCACAAGGTGAGCCGACTGACGGGTAATGGTACCATGGCACGCATGGCAAGCATGACATACGGGTATGCGAGGGTCAGCACCGGCGACCAGACCACCGATCTGCAGCAGGACGCGCTCGAAAAGGCCGGTTGCAATCGAATCTTCACCGACGTGGCGTCCGGCGCGAAGGCCCACCGTCCCGAGCTTGACCACATGCTCGACCTGCTACGCGAAGGCGACACCGTCGTCGTCTGGAAACTCGACAGGCTTGGACGATCCCTGCAGAACCTGGTAGAACTCATCAATGAGTTCGACGCCAGGGGAGTGCAGTTCCACTCGTTGACGGAATCGATCGACACGAGCACGCCCGGTGGCACTCTCATCTTCAACATCTTCGGCAGCCTGGCCCAGTTCGAACGTGACCTGATACGAGAACGCACCGGGCAGGCCTTGAAGCCGCAAGGGCAAGGGGCAGAACGGGCGGGCGCCCCGTAAGCCTCGACAGGAAGCAGATCAAGGAGGCACGGCGATTGTACGAATCCCGATCCGTGACAGTGGACCAGATAGCATCCATGATGCATGTCAGCCGAACCACCATATACAGATGCTTGCAGAAGAACAAAGAGACCAATCGAGAAGGATGAAAATGGCAGAAAACATGACCGAGGATGAAGTCAGGGACAAGGCGCGCGAGATTCTGGGCCTAAACAGCGTCGGGGGGGTAATCGCTGGCGTAGGCCAGCTGACGACATTCAACCAGCTGGGATTTAAAGGGAGACTCGACAAGCCGGATGGCTGGTATCTCCCGTCCACCAAGACCGATACCGCCGTGGTCCTGGAAACCAAAGCGTCAAAGATCTCACTCGGGGCACCCCAGGTAAAGGAGCTCCTGAAGAACATTCGCATCATGAATGCGAAATACGAGCATGTCGTGGGCATCCTCTACAACGGGGAATCCACCAGGGTGTTCAAGAACGGCGAGGAATATAAGGAGAAGGGGAGTGAAAAGCTCCACAACATCGCCTACTACACGGCCCTGTTCAACGTCGACCACATCGACAAGCAGCGCATCTACGAACTGACTGCCCGGATCAACAACTGCCTGCATTTCGAGTTCGGTATCAGGAATCTCTACCACCGAATGATATTCACCGCCTGCGCATTGGTCGCGAAACGATACGATGCGCTGATGGTCAGCGGCATGGACTACTCCGAATTCCACAACGCAATCCTCAACTGTCTCAACAAGGAGCTGTTGCGGGACAAGCACCAGAACCAGAAGCTCAGTCTGCTCGCGGACGTGTTCTCCGAGATCCGCATGAACCTCAACGTGAACAGCGAGGACGAGAAGGAACAGGAGCACGTCAAGGATCTGATCTCGAACTTTATCGACTGGGTGACGGAGATCTCCGACTGTCTGAACTCCGACGCATGGCGGGGAGAGGATGTCATGGGCATCTTCTTCAACGAGTTCAACCGGTACAAGAAGAAGTCCGAATCCGGGCAGGTGTTCACGCCCGAGCACATCACCGACTTCATATACAGGATCCTCGAAGTAAACCAGGACGACAGGGTGCTCGACGCGACCTGCGGCAGTGGAGGATTCCTCGTCAAGGCGATGGCGAACATGATCGACGAGGCCGGCGGAGTGAACACCGAAAAAGCCAGGGAAATCAAACAGAACCAACTATTCGGCATCGAGTTCGACCGCGAGATCTACGCCCTCGCATGCGCGAACATGCTCATCCACAAGGACGGCAAGACCAACCTGGAACAGCTGGACGCCAGATCGGAAGAGGCCGGAAAATGGATCGGCCGCCAAAACATCACCAAAGTCCTCATGAATCCCCCGTATGAGAAGAAGTACGGTTGCATGGACATCGTTGAGAACGTGCTGGACAGCGTCCCACCGCATACGTCCTGCGCGTTCATCCTTCCGGATAAAAAACTCGAGAAGACAGGCAAAAAGCAAATGGCCCGCATCTTCGAGCACCACAGGCTCCGCAAAGTGGTCAAGCTGCCGGAGGACCTGTTCTTCGGCATTGGAATGACCACGAGCATATTCGTGTTCGAGACAGGGCGTGCCCCAGAGCGGACATGAGTTCTTCACCTGCTGGATGAAGGACGACGGTTTGAGACGGTGAAGAACAGGGACGGCACGACGTGCATGACCGATGGCCTGAGATCGAGAGGTACTGGATCGATGTCGTGTCCAAGCAATCCGGCGACGATACATGCGTTTTGGGAGAGTCAGACGAATGCCTTTCATATCAGGTGCCCGTCAAACCCTTCGAGATATCGGAGGAGGATTTCCGTAAAACGGCCATGGACTATCTCATGTATAAAAAGGGCATCGACGCAAAAGCGTTCAGCGGACAGCTGTTTGACCGAATAATGTATTCGGCGACGATTGACGGTGACGAAGACAATGTAATCATCAGTTTGAGGAAGAGGTGACTTTTCCATGAAAGGACCAGATTGTCTTGAGTGGACGACTTTTTAGGCTTGGCGACCTGTTCGTTATTTCGAAAGGAACGAGACTCACAAAGGCGCAGATGATCCCCGGGAAAATCAATTATATCGGCGCATCGTCCATGAATAACGGCGTTACCGCACGCATCGGAAACACGGAACGTCTCTTCCCGGCTGGAATGATTACCGTTTGCTATAACGGCAGTGTAGGCGAATCGTTTTATCAGCCGGAGATGTTCTGGGCCTCTGATGACGTCAATGTGCTCGCAGCAAAAGATGCGATTGACGAGAATGCCTCTCTGTTCATACTTCCCATACTGAAGAATCTCGGAAAGCGTTATGGCTTCGCCAATAAATGGCGTCAAGATGTGATGGCTGACGAACTGCTGTATCTGCCTGCGACGTCAGATGGAAAGCCTGATTGGACCCATATGTCGAGATACATGCAGGAGATGCTCGACAAAACGGAATCAGCGATTGATGAAATGGGCGAGGCGTATTTCCATGAGGAAACAATAGACAGTTCGAAATGGACGCCTTACAAAATCGGCGAATTGTTCACGATACTGAAAGGAACACGACTTACACGCGCGAATATGGAACCTGGAACGACACCCTTCATCGGCGCCACGCTGGGAGAATAACGGTGTCACCGCACATGTCGGCAACACCGATCATCTCCATCCTGGCGGGGTAATTACTATCGCATACAACGGGCAGAAGGCCACAGGAAAAGCCTTCTGGCAACCGAAGCCGTTCTGGGCATCCGATGACGTCAACGTGCTCTATCCGAAATTCGATCTGACAGAGGAAATCGCATTGTTCCTCCAGCCGTTGTTCTGGGAGGCCGGACGACCATACGCGTACGACGACAAATGGAGCAAAGGAGAAAATGGAACAAACAGAGCTGACATTGCCGGCGAAATCTGACGGCAACCCGGATTGGGAGTACATGCAGAGACACATGAAAAGCCTGAAGCAAGACGCCTCGGGAATTATCGACATGCTCGGCGAGGTGTGATCTGGATAGGGATAACTTCCGACCCCGATGATGCGGGGATGGCTCGAATTCCTGTGAAATCGGGCCATCCTTCATGTCTTGGGAAAATCCCGCAATACATGATTAGCATGGCGATTCGCCGGTAGCATCTTAATAAGACTTTGCGAAAGGGAGACAGGCTATGGACAAGCCAGAAAGTATATTCTCGTTTTTGGCGGCTTTGCTGACCGCAATAGGAAGCTTCCTGGGACTTTTAAGAATTTCCCCTGATTGGTTTCCCGCGTTCGGCAAATCGAGCATTTCCAGCATAAACTCGAAATTCGAGGAGACAACGAAGTTGGAATCGAATTTGGAGGGCCGTGGGGAATCCGCCATCCGCCTCCGAAAGAAAGGTCTCGCCGATGAGGCCTTAGAAACTCTTTCATACAAGATCTACATGCGAGACGGGATACGCTTCATATCGAATCGAGAAAAGTGGGATGCGGCTGCATCTCATGTTGTCTCATAGGATTCGAAATTGGGATAGCCGCTGTACTGCTTTTGCTTTCTGTGCGTTCTCTCAAGAAGAAGATGAGGATACAGCAAGCAGATACTTCATAGCTTTTATTGTGGTTATTCTGGTGATATTGATGACGGTGAAGGCATGCTGCTAACGGATATACGCGCATAGCATTGAATCGTCAGTTTCGCCTCTATATGTGGAATCGGTGGCATGATGGAGAAGACGGGGCTGACGATTCGTTACAAATGATGATGGAGAAGTCTCACGAATGTCTGCTTGCATACGAGAAAAAGAGGGGAAAATATAAAGCGGCCGTCACCGTCTTGTGGGTTATGCTCGTCGTTTTCCCTCTTACTAGTGCTTTTGTTGGAAGACCTTAAGCCCTTGCCGATACAGTTGTCGTTAAATTCCTCATTAAGACCTTTAATCTTACCTGGAAAGATATTCCTAATATTCTCAGCACGGCAGCGGTATGGGTGTGCGTAGGGTGCCCATACCTACTTCTTTTCATAGCCGGCATGGTGCTGCATCTTTCGGATAAGGAGAATGAGGAGGCTAAAGCCAACCCGGCCAAGCAGAGACCAGACGACGTCGATTTTAATGCCGGGGATGTCGAATCTCAGACTCAGAGTGAGTCAAGCCGGCAATCTCAAGCAGGCGGCGGCAAACATGACTGCAATCCCTGATAAGGCGCAGTCGTTCCCCGATGTCCGAGCACCTGAGATAGAACCGGCAGAAAAGCCGATAGCAGCGGCCTCAAAAGTCGAATCGCTTCAGACATGCAGTATGGTGCTCATCATTGTTGCAGCTGCGGCCTTCATCCTCGGTATCAGGAATCGTAGAGGATGAGGCCTTCGATTCGGTCCGATGTCTCAGTTAATGAGTGGCGCGGAAAAGATTTCGAGACCTTTTTTACGACTTACGGCAAGTCAGGCGAAGATCTCCCAACCACATGACGCCGTTCGACTAGACCTTGTAGTCGAGGAACAGGCGCAGACCTCGCAATACGCAGACGTACCGGTCGTTGTCCATCTGCGCGAACTCGTCCAGGCGAGCGGTTCGCGACCGGCACGCTGGTGATTGGGTACAAGGAGATGGGGAAACGAGAAAGCTCAAGAAAAGTTTACAGGGCGAGTCGCCAGGTAAGGGGGCCGTCATTAGGGATGTTGGCTGTACGTCAGCCACGAGGCCATTCGTCCGAGCATCGCCCGGCTTTAAGCTCGGCATGGGTGCAGATATGCAGTATGCGCAGGAACTCGCGCGGCGTGGGTGGATAGCAGATCACGAGAACGTCATCCATGAAGTGGAACTCGAGGACTCCGCTGTATGCCGCCCGCGGATTGTCCAGTATGTGAGGGTCGTAGGCGTCGGGCACGCGCCCCTGGACCCGCACCTCGTCGTGGAGCATGTCGAGCAGTTCGTCCGCATAGCTCGGGTGACGCCTGTAGAGCCTTTTCAGATCGCGCTTGGCTTCGGATGAGAAGGCGATGGTCAGGCTCATAGCTTTTCCCCGTGCATCTCGTCGCGCAGCATGCGCCAGTCCGCTTCGTCGCGCAGCACGGTGTCTCCAGGCTGCGGTGTCGCGGCGAGGCTGTTCGTCGCGGCGCCCCTGGCGTAGCCGGCCAGGAACGCGTCGATAAGGGAGCCAAGATTCTCTCCGCGGCGTTTCGCCGCGACCTCGGCTTCCCTGTATGCGGGTAGGGATTCTATCGCTGTCATGATACGTTCCTTTCGGTTTCTTGGCTTCAGGCGTTGGCGAGGGCGCTGACCCGCTGCGGGGTGACGCCGATGACGGCGGCTACGTCGCGCACGGTCATGCCTTGGGCCCGTAGGACGTCCACGGCGTCGCGGGTAAGCGAGGACGCGCGCGACTGTGCCTCGCTGGCCCGCCTGCGTGCGTCCAACAGCTCGGCGAGCATGCGCTCATCCCGTTCGGGGAGCTTCGGTTCCACGGTAACGGTGCCAATCTCGCAGCCGAGCATGCCGGCGGCATCGCGCACCATCGCGTCGATCTGGTCGAGACGCCGGGTCTGTGTGAACAGTCCGGGGATCTCCGGCACCTCCACGGACCACCGACCATCGGAACGTTCGGCGGCGGCGGTCACGTTCATTGGTTCGCTCATTTCGGTTCCTTTCAGAGCGCCGGATGGTGCTTCGTATTCCATAAAATAGTCTACACTTATTTACTTAATGAGTAAAAGGTATATTTACTTATTGGCTCCGTTGAACCAGTTCCAACATTCTGAAATTGGGTTCGTTCCGCGTCGCGTGCGGAGACAAGTCCACCCATATTTAAGCTTTGGACATGTTTCCAAAGCTTTCCGGTCCGATGACGTCCATGTCGGTGACGATGACGATGTAGTAGTTCTGCCCAGACATGTCATGCCATTCGCAGGGACGTCCGATGAATTCGACCGTCTCGCCGCCCTTCAACGAGTCCAATTCCTTGCGGATCCGACCAGTCGACGGCATGAGGGAGACGAAACGCGCCTCGTCGCCCTCGAACCAGCAGGCGCGGACGGTTTTGATGCGTCTGCCCCCCGGTGAGATTAAGCGTGGAACGTGGGCAGACGGGCGGGATCTTCACCCCTGCCAATCTGCGGGCACACTCCGATGCCGCCGTTCCGTGGCAGTAACGCTTTCCAAGAGCGGTTGTTCGTGGTAACCATGTTCTCCTACTCCTTGTCTTCCTTGAGGGTTCCCTGCGGCTGGCCGAACACTTTCTCCCGGTTCGTCGGATCGAGGTTGGTCGCGCAGCCGCTCATCGCCGTGGTCAGATTTTGCTGGGCTTTGGTCAAAGCGTCGTAATCATCCGACTTGGAGTCCACGAGTCGTTTCGCGGTCTCGTACGCGGCTTTGAGATCGCCGCAGCCTTGCGTGCCGGAAAGATCGTCCCGTTCGATGGTGGCGACCTCGCGCGCGGTGTTGTCCAATCCGGACGAGAGGTCGTCTCGTCTCGCCTCGATACCGGCCTGCATGGCTTGCGGATACCATTCGCGTGCGAGGCTGCGGATCGTGTCGATGTCCTTCTGCTGGCCGATCGCGTCATACAGGTCCGTCGCTTCGGCTAGATCCTGACGGTTATGCCGGTACAGCAGGTTGCCGAGCGTGTCGACGTTCGAGTTCTCCGGCGCGTTCAACAGGTCGCGCACGTCGTCGGCGATCTGTTCCGCGTCGCCGATGAACATGGATTGTGCCTGCTGTTGCAGGCTGCCGGACGGTTTCGTCGTCTTCTTTTTCTTGTCCTGTTTGTGGGATCGTGTCTGCGCGGATTGGCTGGATTGCGGCGTGGACGTCGCGGACGTCTGCTGTTTCCATGGGTTGGCGACCAGGACCATGACGGTGATGGCGATGATGGCGATCGCGCACCAGACGGCCGCCTGCTTCTTCGATTCGGGCGTGGACGCCTGACGATGTTTGTTCTTTCCCATTGTTGTGCTCCTTTCCCGTTTGTCAGAGGCTTGAGTCGTTGCTCGGCAGACTGTTGTCGTTGGTTTCCGGTGGCACGTACCATCCGCCGGAGTTGCCGTTGGATGTTCCGCCATTGTTGTTGTTCGTGGTTCCTCCGCCGTTGCCTTGCGGCACGCTGGTGGAGCCTGAGCCGGAAGAGCGGCGGTACTGCGGCGTCGGCGCGGGCATCGTCTGCTGTTGCTGTTGCGGGGCTTGCTGTTGGGCTTGCGCCTGCGCTTCGGCCTGCCGTCTGGCTTCCTCGTCGGCTTTGGCTTTCGCGTCCAACGCCTGGGAGAGGTTCCCGCGCGCCTTGTCGAGCTTGGATGCCATGTCGTTCCACGTGTCGACGGTGGTTTTCGCATCGAGCTTGCGGGCCTGGCCGATCAGCTTGTCCAACGTGGCCTTCGCGGCGCGGGTCGCATCATCCGATGGTTTCGCGTCCGTCGACGCTTTCACGGCCTTGTCCAACGCGTCCCGGCATTTCCTCCTCGCGTCCATCAACGGCTTGGCTTTGACGAGCCGGTCGACCTTGCCGGCCAGTGTGCGGGTTCGTTTCGTGGCCTTGTCGGCCTTGGTGGAGAGCCGTTCGGACTCGCTGATGGACAGGCCGGCGCGTTTGGACCGGATGAGTTTACCGTTCGATGCGACGAGGTCACGTAGCGTGTCCACGTCCTTATCGTCCACGCCGGCCTTGTCGGCGTCGCCGACCGTGTTTTTCGCTTTGCCGTTGCATGCGGCCAGTTGGCTCATGGACGCTTGCGCGCGCTCATAGGCGGTTTTCTCCTTGACGGCCGTCGAGTGGGAGCCCGCCAGGGCGAGGATGATGAGCAGCACGATGGCGGCGCCCGCGATGATCAGACCGCGTTTGACCCAGGTCATGGCCTTCGAGTCGCCGGAGGGCGAGTCGGGGTCGGCCACGTCCTCCAACACCTCTTCCGGAAGGATGGTCGTTTCGGATTCGGGTTCCGTTCCAATCACGGTGGTTTCGGCTGGACTCCCATCCGGCGTTTCCGGGTCGGGCGGTTCGATCACGGTGGTCGGAGCCTCCAATCCGGCCGGTGGGATGGGCTCATCCGTTTGGGTCATGTCGGGCACGATGAGCATGGGCCGTTCAGGCTCATGCTCGGGCTTGGCCGGCGGTGGCGGGGGAGTGGGCTGTTCGAGCTGATCGTGTCCTGTTGGAATGTTCTTCCGGCCGCGGCGTTTGCGTGGCTTGCGTTCCTGCCTGGCGGGCTTGTCGTCCTCCTGCGTGTCTTCCTGCAGGGAGTCGATCCATTCGAGATCGTCACGCAGCGAGTCCGACGGCGTCAACTGGTCGAACAGGCTGGGCTGTTCGCTGCTCATCGTCCGTCCTTTCCACGTTCGAACACGTCGTCGAGCTGGTCGAGCATACGGTCGCAATGGTCGAACACGTTGGCTGGATCACCGTCCACAAGCCGGTTCAACCGTTCGGTCAGATCGTCCTGCATGTCGATGGAGCATGGCTGGTAGGCGTCGTCGAACTGGCTGCTTCCGTATTCGCGGAGGATGCTCCGTCCCTGGCCGATCAGATCGGCGAGGGCGCGGCGGTCTTCGTCCGTCATGAGCATGGAGCGTTCCTGGTCGCGCGTGAGTCTGACGGCGGCCGTGACCGCACGGTCGAGACGGTCACGGCTCGACCGTTCACGGTTCGTAGTAGTCAGGAGGCGCGACGGATCCGTTCCTCGTCATTCCTCGCGGCGGCCAGATGCTCCGGCTTGTGGTCCATGGCATAGTTGCCGCGCAGGCCTTCCAAACCGGCACGCCACTTGTCGACCTGGTCGGACAATGCCTTGTCGTCCCGATCATCCTCGTCATCGACGCGGGTGGGTGTCATCAGATCGCATACCGCGTCCAATCCCTCGGACGCGTTCGTGAACCGCCAGGACGGTCCGAAGCCGGGCTCTCCGGCCCAACCACCGTCGCGTTCGAACCAATGCCTGTACTCGTCGCATCGCGCCTGTTCGCGTTTGCGGTCGTCCGCCGTGGACAGGTGGTGCTTGTGGTCCGCGCTGGACGTGTCGGCCGAGGACAGGTATCCCTTGACGCGTTCCAACGACGAGTGGATCAATGATTGCAATGTCGGCGCGTACAGGCCGCCGTTCGGGCTCGCGACGATCATGTCCATGTAGCATTTGAGCGAGTAGACCTCCTGGACCACGTCGTCGTGGCGGATCCAACAGGATGGCAGGGTGCGCGCCCAATCCGTGTAATGCGTGGTGAGGAACCGGCCCATGCGGATGGTGTGCAGCATCATCAGATCGATGTCCATGCGCGTGGGGGAGCCGGTCAGGTCCAACGGGCGGGCCTCTACCATGGTGGCGAGGGAGTTCTGCGGGAGTTTGGCCCACAGGCCGGGACCATGCTCCGGCTCGTTGAGCGGGGCCATGGTGATCTGCGTGAGAAGCTGGTCCAGGTTGCGCGCCATGGAGGACGGCAGGTCCTTGCCGGTCAGCTCCTTGTATTTGCCGTTCACGGCGGCGGTCAACTGTTCGTACGCGTGCTCGCATTGCTCCCTGACGGACAGTTCTCCACGCTGCCTGTTCACCATGTCGTCGAACATGGTCTGACTTCCTCCGGAAGTCGCGTTCCATGTCGTCGGTCCCGACGGCCGTTCCAAACCGTCGTCACGCCACCCGGGGTGGACGGTCCATGCTCCGGCTCGTCCCGTCCCGTGGCGTCGTCCATGATCGCATCCGGTTCCCCGGGCTTGTCGGCCTCGTCCGGCGTGGTGGATTCCGTCGGCGTGGACGCGGGGGAGACCATCTCGTCGAAGAACTTGTCCACGGCGTCGTCGCTCATGCGGTCGCTCCTTCCGTCTCATGCCATGCCTGGCCCGCGGCGGGACGTAGGTCCTCCAATCCCTCGCGCCACCAGTCGCGGTCGTGGAACATGATCATGTGCACCAGGGCGGGCGCCTGGCCCAATGGTTCCACGAGCGCGTAGCCGACGGGCAGGAGGCTCAGTTCCTGCTGGGTGACGGATTCCTCACGTTCGTGGCGAGTGGTCAATCCGCCCAACGGCCCCTGGCCCGGATTCCAGGAGGATTCGCGGCGGGTATGGTGGTGCGTGCCGATCTGGCTGATCCACCATTTCAACGTCTCGTCGTCGGACACGCCCTTGAGCATGATCCGATGGCAGTTCTCCCACACGGTCTGCTCCACGGCCTTGCCGTACCCGTCCTTCTCGTCGGCCATCTGCTGGCGGGACTGTTCCACGATGATCAGCTGGTAGCCGTTGCCGCCGCCCTGGGTGATGGCGTTGCGCAGGCCGGGCCATTTCTCGATGTTCGACAGTTCGTCCAACACGAATCGGGCGGGAGGTTCGATCTTGCCGCGCGAGCCGGACGCCTTGTCGAACGCGAGGTCCTGGCATGCCTCCTGGAACGTGTCGAGCAGGAGGCTCACGAAGATGCCCGCGTTGCCGGCGACGCCGCCGTCACGGCGTGGCTTGGACAGCACGTACACGGTGTCGCCGCGCAGCACCATGCGTTTCGGGTCGATCAGTCGCGGGTCGGAGGGACTCAGGTTCATGCGGGCTCGCACGTTCGGGTCGGCGAGGATACTGAACGCGTTCTTCACGCCGAACCATTCGCTGCCTTTCTGACGGGGATCGACGTGGGGCAGGGCGTTCAACGTCGCGGCCCAACGGTCCATCTCGCGTTCCGGCGTGTACTTGCGGATCAGGTCGGCAGCCTCCTGCGCGGCCTCCGGCGACAGGCTCCAACGGTAGCAGTCGTTGATGGTACGGTCCGCGATCGCCGCCGCGTACAGCATGGCCTGCACATACATGGTGGCGCTCACGCCCCACTCCTGGTTGTTGGAGCCGCTTCCCATGCCGCCGATCGCGACCATGGTCTGCGCGCGGCGCATCGCCACGGCCGGATCGTCGCAACCCTGCAACGGCGTCCAGTTCATGTTGTGGCGCGTGTCGGATCGTTCTCCGCGACGCCTTCCGGGTCGAAGGTGTGCGTGGTGCCGCGCCACGGCCACCGTATTCGGCCCCGTTCTACGATCCTTCACACCACATTCGCGCAGGTAGCGGGTCGTTTTGATGATGTCGCCTCGCGTGGAGGTCGCGAGCACGAAACCGGGAGCCTCGACCACGCTGGGGATGACGACGCTGACGGTCTTGCCGGAACGGGTAGGACCCAACACGTAGATGTGCCGTTCGGAGCCCAGCCACACCTCCATGTTCCACGAATCGCCCACATACCATGCCGCATGCCATGGGCGCGGACGAATGGCGCCCGGCCTACGATACCGGAAATCCTCAAGCATGCGCGGCAGGACGGAGGGGAGCACGTCACGGTTGACGGCGCGTGGTCCATAGTCGGCGGCGAGCTGACGCCACGTGGCCACGCCGGGACGCGTGGACAGCCAGTCCGCGGCCCTTTCGCCGGAATCACGGTACGCGTCCCAGAAGATCCACAAAACCATGACCAGCATGAACGCGACCGCGAACACGGGCAGTGTCAACAGCGTCCACGCGAGCATGCCGCCCTTGACGAGCAGGAACATGATCATGGAGAGGATCAGCGCGAACACGCACACCATCGCGCCGGCACGGACCACGAGATGGCTTTCCTCGTCGCTCAACCGTTCCAGCAGGTTCGTGTGGCGGGCGAGCCATTCGCCCGTCTTGGACGATTCGAATTTCCGCCACACGCCCATGACCTTGCGACGGTTGTCCGCGTTCAGTTCCTCACGGTCATACGAGCCATCATTCCAATATCGGGCCATACCATTCCTCCTTCGCGATTGTTTTTCCCTGGAAGGGCTTGTCTCACGACGCTTTTCGCAGGCTCGACGTGTCGAACACGTCCGCCCACATGGGGCCGGCGATGGGCAGTATCATGCGTGGATGCTCGTGTCCGATACGCCAGATGCCATAACCTTGGGCCAGGCGTGGGATCTGTTCGAGTTCGTCCTCGCTCAGATCGGGGATGAGTCGGTTCAGCAGGGGGATGTTCTCACCACCCTGGCGGTAGATGATCTTCGTCTCCATCAGATTCATCAGCTGTTCGACCTTGCCGCGCAGGCCACTGCCGGCCGTGAACACCTGGGTCATGTCCGCGACGCCATGCACGATCAGCCATGTCGCGCAACCCCAATGGCCCGCGGACCGTTGGCGCGTCTGCAACGAGTCGACCAGTTGCGGGTTCGACAGCAGATCCCACGCCTCCTCGCATACGATGATGCGGCGCAATCCGTCGCGTGCCTGCAACAGCCGGTCGATCCACGAGCTGACCGCCGCGGTGTACACGCGTTTCAACGTGGGATCCTGGAACACGGGGCCGGACGTGTCGAACACGATGATCGGCGCGGTCGGATCCAACGTGATCGTGGACTCCTTGTCGAACATGCCGCTCATCGTGCCGTCATCGACCATGGGGGAGAACACGCGTGCCGCCTCGCTGGCCTTCTCGCGTGCGAGATCGCGGTAATGTTCGAAACCGTGGATGTTCTTGTACACGCCATCCACCCAATCCCAGTCGGACAGGCGGGCCACGGCCGACTCCAACGTCATCGGCCCCGTATCGTAACTGGCTATCAGCTGGTCGATCAGGGACAGCATGTCCTTGTCCAACGGGAACGGACGGTCCGGTTCCCTCACCGCCTCCGCCAACGCCATCATGGCGCTTTTCCTGCCGGCCAGGACCTCCTGGCGCAACGCCCTACGATCCTCGTCCGACGTGACGTGGGACATGTCGGGCATGGCGAACGGGTTCAGATAGTTGCCTTTGCCGGGGGAGACGACCTGCCCGCCGGGAATGGCCCGCGCAATGGCCTTCCATTCGCCCTGCCGGTCGGATTGGACGATGATGTTGCGTCCGAAACCGATCTCGCGCACGGCGATCGTCTTCGCGCAATAGCTTTTGCCCTGGCCGCGCAGGCCGCTGAAGAACAGGTCGGGACTGGTGGTCATGTGCGCGTCGTACGTACCCCAGCAGTCGAATTGGAACAGTTCGCGGGAAAGCGCGTCGATGCCGATCGGCGGACCCGGGATCAGCTGCGCGCCGGAACCGGCCACGAAAGTGGTGAGCACTCCCGCCCGTCCCGTGCTGGTCTGATGCCATGGGATCAGGGGACGTTCGTTGAAATCGCGGGTGATCATGTCCAACGGGCTCGCGGAACCCAACGGGAGCATGCCTTCCTCGTCACGCTGCCGCGCCTTGTACAGGCTCTTCGTCTGGCTGACCTGCTTCGACACCATCGAATACAGGCGTCCGCGAGCCGATTCGACCGCGCCGCGGTCGGAACGCGAATACCGGTGTTCCGGCACACGCACCGACCGGCCGGCGCCGTCACGCACGCGCATGAGCCAGTCGAGTTCGGGAATGGACAGTCTGGTCGGCGCGGGAACGAAACCCACCACGCCGACGCCACGCCGCGCGGGACGGCCGAGCCTGTGCCCATCGTCCTCCAACATCGGCACGAACGGATCGGCCCCATCGCCGTCCGGTTCCATGCCATCTGCTTCCGAACCGTCGTATTCGTCTTCATCGTCGACGGACATTCCCACCTCTTTTGAAAAAACGGAAGATGGGCGGGAGGAATCCCGTGGATACGGAACCATCCCACCCATCATGGATGTGAGCCGGTCCGACGTCACACGTTGTATCCGGCATGGGCCATCAGCATGCCCGCCACGACCATCAGCACGAAGCAGACGACGGCGAGCACGATGAACAGGACGGCCTTGCCTTTGACGGGTCTTACGGCTCATGGCAAGAACCTTTTCCTTGGTCTTGCGGCCAACGAAGGTGCTTTTCTGTTTGACGGCCATGTACACGAACGCCTCATACAGGCATGAGGCGGCGACGACCATCAGGACCAGGATGCAAAGGGTTGCAGCCATATGGATTCCTCCCTAGTTAGGACATGTCCCGGAATCGGCCGGCCATGCGACCGTACGGTTCGCACAATCCATGACGTGCGTTCGATATCAGACAGGGGGATTGAAGTGATTATGGCGCCGCCGGTGGGCGAGCACGGACAAGGCCATCGCCGCTACCATGGCGAGACCTCCGATGGCCAATGGCAGGTGGCTGGCGTGGCCTCCCGTGTCGGGCATGGTGGTCGGGTTCGACACGTATTCGAGGACGACAAGACGGTTCCTCAACCCCGTCGAGGTCTCGGTGCCGGAAAGAGCGTCGCTGCCTGCCGCAAGCCCCGCGTACCGGTATCCTCCGATCTCCGGTGGCCGGATGCTCCACTTGTCGCCGATGCGCAGAACCGTCCGGACCATGTCCTCAGCACGGTCCCGGTCTCTTTGTCCACGGCCTTCGCGTTGAGCGTCCAACGCAGATCGCCCGCGTCGACCGACGGGCCGAAGGTGCCCCACGGGTCGATATATGGTTCCGCCTTCGGCGGTATGGCGCTGTAGCGGAATGCGAAGGAGCTCCCGCTCCAGGTGGCGGTGAGCCGGTGGAGGATCTGGGGGCTTTCGTTCATCTTGGACTCGTCGCCCGCGTCCCGTTTGATGCCGGAGAAGCCGTTCGTGCCGTATTCCGCGAGTTCGGCGTCCTTCAGACGGTACGCGCCGTCGAAGCCGGACAGCAGTTCGACGCCCTCCACCAGCAGGTCGGGCTGGTCGTCGCGTCCGTCGAGGTCGTTGAATCCGACGACGCCTTTGAACGTGTCGGGCACGGATTCCCCCGTGTCGTGGTAGGTGAAGGATGCGGTCATGGTCGCGCCGTATCGTCCGTCGGCGGGCGTGAATGTCCCCCAGATGCTCCTCACTTCATCCGGATACGGGATGGAGCCGGTCTCTTTCCCTGTATGCACGGTCCGCCACCACAGGCGGCCTTTGCGGGGCAGGAAAGCGATGACGTCGCCCTCCTTCACGGAAAGTCGCATGTCGATCTGGCGCGTGGTCCCGTCCTCGTCCGTCCATTTGCCCACGTTGGGGATGGTGAGGCCGGTATCCGGTTTCACCGGATACCGGTATGTGGCGCTTTGGAAACGGTATGTCATCCATGCCCCGTCGTCCCATTCGATCGAGTCGAAGTCGAGACCATCGGAGCCCAGGGCGAACTGACGGTACCCTGCGGGCACCGAGGCCGTCTCAAGATCATGCACGCCGATGTCCGCCGCGTGGGCCGGCGGCGCGACGAGCGCGGCCAGCAGGCCCAACAGCGCGGCCAGTACGGGAATGCTCCCGCGGGCGATGCGCTTCAGCATGTCACACCGCCCTTCCGGTTGATGCTACCGGTTTCGGCGCACGCGCCGTCGCGCCAGCAGGGCCGGGATGAGGGCCAGAAGACAAGCCCCCCCCCGATGGTTTTTCCGAATCTGCGGTCGCCCACCGTTCCTCCCGTCTCCGGCATCGCCGTCATGGCGTCCTCCCATTGCGCGTACAGGACGACGACGTCGTCTTGGCTGGACGCCAGATTCGTGACCTCGGCCTTGTTCCTATACATCGCGCCGCTCCCGTCGGCCTTGGTGTTCCAGCCCGCGAACGCCTTGCCTGGCCTGGCGTACCGGTTGGCGGGCAAGGTCTTTTTCCCGTCGTATGCGACGGTCAGGTCGGCCATCATGCCGGACGTGGCCCCGTTGCCGCCGAAGCGGATAGTGTAGGTTATCGGCCTCCATTGCGCGTACAGGGTCAAAGTCCGCCCCTCGGCCGGGTATGCGACGTCGTCGCTCGCCTGGCAGGCGGTGCCCGTGCCGTCCCTGCGTGTGTTCCAGCCTGTGAACGTGTGGCCGGTACGGGTGAAGCCGTTCGCGGCCGCCTTTGCCGTGGTTCCCGGGTCGCCGACCGTGGGGGCGACGCCTCCGCTTCCGGCCTCGTTGCCGTCATAGGCGATGAGGGCGCGGCTTCGCCCCGTGTTCGTCGTGATGGTGTTGGACGCCAGGAACGAGCCTCCCGCGCGTTCGCTGGAGGTCCAGGTCACGACCGCGGAGCGTTTCTCCGTCGACGAGTCGAAATTGATGCTGATTCCGCCGTAGTCCACCTGGAAAAGCATGTTGGACGCTTCCATGAGCTCTGCGGTGGTCGCATCGACGGCCGGTTTCGTGAACCGGTTGGCGTTCGCGCCCTCGCGCGGGCCGATGTCGAGGTCGTAATCATAGGAGCCGTCCGCATTGGCGACGAGCCGGTATTCGCCGGCCGTGGGCGTGCCGTCCGTCCGTTTCGGCGTGTATGCCACATGCGATCCGCCGCCGGGGCCGGTGAACGCGTCGCCCGCCGTGGTCCCGTCGTAGGCGTGGTAGGCCTCGAACGCACGGGTGCCGCTCGCGACCGTCACCGGATGACCTTCGTCGGCGGACGCGACGTGGATGTGGTACGTCACATCGGGGGCCGTGTCGGATTCCGCGCCGCCGCGCGCGATCCTGTTGACGGTGGCGCAGTTCCAGGTGACCATGGATGCGCCCACGCCGCTTTTCGTGGAGTTGACGCCCACGCCGGTCGTGTCGTTGACGCACCGGTGGTTCGGTTTCGTCGTGTTGTGGAAGGCGAACGTGTCTGAACCCGCATGCCAGGTGCTCGAGGTGGATTTCCGGTCGGCGTACCAGAGGCTGCCGTTGCGTATGACGACGCGGAAGTCGAATCGGCCCGACAGGCGCGCCGCGGTGCGGGTGAGCCGCAGATCGGCCCGGCCGTCCCTCATGTTCGCCTTGAACGCGACGGTCCCGTCGGAGGTCGCCACGTCATCGGCGCATTCCCAGCCGGTGCCGTTCATGGAGAAATGGGAGCCCGCGTCGGATGTCAGGGGAACGGACACGACGTCGCCCGCGGCCAGGGCGGAGATGTCATCGATATGCCCTTCCAGCGTGATGTGCACGCTCCATGGGTTGAAGCCGATCGTGTCTCCGGACTTCACTTCCTTGTTCCCCGTCGCGTTCCACACTTGGGAGAATCCGACGTCCCCGACCTGGGTGACGTCGTACGTTGCGGCCGCGCGTGCGGATGGCGCCAGTCCCAATAGGAGGCCGACGGCGAGTAGCCCGTGGAGCAGGCGGGTGGCGTGTCTCAGCATGTCACATCACCCGCCTTGCATGGCTCAGCCCAGCCTGCGCCGGCGCATGAGGACGAATGGGATGGCGAGGATAAGAAGCCCCCCAGGATTGTTGTCAGATTATGGGTCATGGTTCCTCCACTCCAAGGCAGGGCGGTTTCGGGTAGACGCTCCCATTGCGCGTACAGGACGCCGGTCGCGCCGTCGTGCGTGAGCAGGTTCGATACGGCCTGTTTGTCCGTGAACGCCTTGCCCTTGCCGTCCCCGCGTGTGTTCCAGCCGGTGAAGCGGTAGCCCTCGCGGGCGAACGTATTTGCCGTCAACGCCTGCTTCCGGTCGTACGTGTGGCTTTGTTCGGCCATGGCGCCGGTGCCGCCGTTCGCGTCGAACCGGATTTTGTAGACGGCTGGCCTGTATTGGGCCGTGTACACGACGTCTTCCTCGACCGGCTTCGATGGGTCCTTGTCCCAGCCGGTGAACACGTAGCCGTCGCGGGCGATGCCGTTGTGCGTGGTCGGGTCCACCTGGGTCAGCTGCATGTGGTGGACGGTGGCGGTGCCGTAGCCGTTGAATCGGTCATTGTCTATCTGTACCCAGGGCTCGATCGTCTGGGAGGAGGCGAGTCCGGCCGTAAGAACGGCGTCCACTTCGCATTGCCGCCCATTCGGACAGGCGTCCCATCCCAGATAGGAATTGTTTCCGTTGTTGATGTTGAAGCCGATTCCCGAGCTCTTGGCGGCATTCGTGGCATTCGCCTCCGAATAGTCGGCATCCGCCTCGACATGGATGGCCGCATTCGCACCGACGGTCTTGCCGTTCGCCCTGGTGTCGCGGCTATTGACCGTCAGGCCGTCCTTGGTGAATGTGGGCGAACCATGCCACCAATCGTCGCGCCATCCGTCCACGTTGTCGAAGTTCATGTCCGGATCGGCCAGCCACGTCGTGTCGGACAACGCGGGCACGGTCGGCGTGGTCCCGTACCTGGCCGTGCCCGACGTGATGGTCCGGCCCTGCCAGTCCCTGAACTCCGTCTTGTACGAATTCGTCTCCCACCGCGCGTACAGGGTCAGGGTGTCGCCCTCGGCCGGGTATGCGACATCGGCGCCCGCCTGGTAGGCCACGCCCGTGCCGTCCGCCTTCGTGTTCCAGCCGGCGAACGCGTACCCCTTGCGCAGGAAGGTCGCCGCCTCCGGTGTAGTGGCCTGCGTGCCCGGATCGCCGGCCTTCCTGAACGCGTCGCCGTCACCGCCGTTCGGATCGTATCGGATGGCGGACTGGCCAGCGCCGACGGCGGGGTCAAGGGGCTTCGTGGTCAAGGTCGTCGTCCGGTAGGCGGATTCGGTGGATTGCATCTCGACCTTGACGCGGTTCGGGATGGACTCGTCGGCGAAATGGACCTTCACTCCGAACTGTGCGTTCTGCCAGATATGACCGGTCTTCGCCAGCAGTTTCAGTGTGGTGCCATTGCCTTTATTCTGGACCTGCAGGCTGTTCTTCCGTCCGGGCAAGCGGGAGCCGTAATTGCATGCGACCGCAAGGGACCCGTCGGAAAGCGTCCGGATGGCGTAATGTCCAGGCTTCAGATCCGTCCTTGTCTTGGCGAACGTGGACACATCCGCATTCGTGTCTTGGGCAAGATAATTCGCATTGTCGCGGGTGTCATAGGTGGCACCTGGCGTGTTCTCGTCGTACGCGGTCTGAACCCAGTAGCCGTTTGCCCAAAGATCGTTTCCCGCCATCCGGCCCGTTTCGGCCGAGACATGGAACCATGTGATCTGATCATCCGTTCCGATGCTGGATGTGTCTCCGTTCTTGGCAAGAGTGGTCATCGTCTGGCAATTCCGCATATACAGATACAAGCCGATCAACGAGTTGGATACTTCCGGGTTGGGCGTGCCGCTGTTCCGCGTGCATGGATTCGAGACGCTTTTCCGGTTGGAGAACGTGATCGAATGACTGTTGCCAACCATCCACGTTGAGGAAGTCGCCGATGGATTCCACTGCCACAGTTGCGTGGCGACGGTGACGCTTCCATCGAACGAGCCGACGGCTGTGGCGGACGTGCGGGTCATCGTCAGCGTGTGGCCGTTCGGGGCGGTCAGGATGAACATGTCCGCGCCGTCCCGGTTCCGCAGGACGCGGGGAAGGTTCGATGAGGTGAACAGGCCCCACGGGCCGTAATGGCTTCCGTCCGCCGTGTTGAAGGGCACGGTGATGGTGTCCCCCTCGGCCAGTCTGGACATGTCTTCGATATGGACGTCGAACGTCACCCTCACGTTCGCGCCATTCGACGCCAAAGGCGTCTTGGTCGCGTCGTTCCCGTTCGAATCCGTGATGCCGACCCAGTCCGCGTCCCCGACCTGGGTGATGTCGTACGTCGCGGCCGCCGACGCGGATGGCGCCAATGCCAGCAAAAGGCCGGTGGCGAGCAGGCCGGTGATAAGGCGGGCGATGCGTCTCAGCATGTCACACCGCCTTCCGGGATTGTCCTACCGGCGCCTGCGCCGTCTTGCCGACAGGATTGGTATGAGGGCCAGAAGGCAAGCCCCCCAGGATCGTCGTCAGGTTCCGATTGGTCAATGTTCCTCCCGTCTCCGGCATCGCCGTCCGCGTGATGTCGGTCCATTGCGCGTACAAAGTCGTCGGCCTGTCGATGGCGATCGTGTCGCCGGGTTTGTAGGAGTCGCCGGTGCCGTCGGACCTCGTGTTCCACGAGGCGAGGCCATGACCCGCGAACGTGTAGCCATCCGTGGCCGTATAGGCGTTCACGCCGACGCCGACCGTCTGGTCCGCCATCATGCCGGTTCCGCCGTTCGGGTCGTAGCGCAATGTCGTGGATTGGCTGAAGCCGATGTCGTCCACCAGATTGCCTCGATTCGGGGCGAGCGAATCGACGCTTTTGAAGGTGAACCGGGCGACGGTCACGCCCTCGGGGCAGGTCCAGTTCCCTTCGTAGGTCTCCCAGTTGCGCGAATCCTTGTCGGTGATGTTGGCGGTGGCGATGTCGGTTCCCACGTCGCCGGTCCCGTCGGCCCCGCCGTTCGTCTTGGTGCGCGTCGCCTGTTGGGGCGTTTCCCTTCCGGGCTCGCCGATGAGCACCTGCATCCGATCGACATGGTTAGCGAAGGAACTCTGATGCTTCAGGCTCCAGTGGTAGGTGTTGCCGGGGGTGACATGGATGTCCTGGTAGATGCTCGTGTCGGGCTGGGCGGCGACGATCTCGGCCAAGGCGTTGCCGCGGGTGAGTCCCTGCAATTCGACGGCGCCGACCCTCTGCTCGCCGGGTTCGCCGTTCGTGCCGTCGGCCTGCGTGCTATGCCAGCCGAATCTCGCTTCATTCCAATCATCCGGACCGGGCTGGTAGCTCTTCGTGCGGTCGTTCCAATTCAGACCGGTGGAGGGGATCACCGCCGTCCAACCATATGCGGCATGCTCCCTGAACCAATCATGCTGGTATTCGAAGTCCCCGTTGACGATGTGGTCGGGCAGTTGCGCGGCATCGGCCGCCGTATCGTCCGCCGACGCGAACGGCGCGGCGAACGCGGCCAGCAGACATGCCAGGACGGCCAGCAGGCTTATGAGACGTTTCATTTCAGCTCCTATGCTCCTTCGGGCGGAAAAACATCATCGGTGTGCCGGCAGAGGCGTTCCGTGTCGCGTCGCGCCACGGCCAGACCGGCCAGGAATGTGATGCCGCAGCATGCCAGGGCTCCGTCCCGTATGGTTTTCGAGTCCGTTTCCCGGGTTTCGCTTGGGGTTGGCGTGTATCGTTCGCCGGTGACGAGCAGTCGGCGGCTGTTGCCGGTGTCCGTGCAGGTCACGAGTGTGGCGAGGTCCCTGCCCGGTTGGATGCGCAGGGCGTCCGTGTCTTTCGGACTGGTGATCCGGATGCCGGTGATGCGGTAGTGCAGCACCCGGCCGTATACGCCGATCGTGAACGTCTGGCCTTTCCTGAGCTCGTCGAGCCGGGTGAACAGGGTCCTGCCCTCCATGTTCGTGTGCCCGCTGATCACGGTGCGCGTATTTTTCCCGCCCACGGGCAGTGACGTGCCGTGCACGTGGCCGAGCCCATCGTCCAGGACGTCCGCGCCGGTGCCGTGCCGGATGGGCAGCTCCACGCCGATCGCGGGGATGGACAGCACGCCCATGGTGCCTGTGGCGTCCAACCGCAGCAGGCTCTGGTATTCCGTGTCGTCCTTGAAGTCCGCGTCGCGTGTGCCGTCCGCACGGATGATCTCGCCGATCTGCACCTGTTGGGCGGCGAGCCGGCGGTTGTACTCGTCGGCGGCTTCGAGCCGTGTGTCCGTGTCCGTGGCCGTGGCGGCCGATACCTGGGCGGCCTGGGCGGTGGCCGTGAGCCTGCCGTCCGTCACCCATTGGTTCAATGGGGGAGTGCAGATGATGGCGAGTCCGCCGAGGAGGAGCAACACGGCGAGCAGCGTGTAGACGCGGGAGACAATCCTGTCCCGGTGTTCGAGCCGGCGGCGGCGCGCCTCGGCGCGTCCGCCCGACACGATGGTCCAGTAGTCGTCTTCCCGCGTCATGAGTCAATGCCTTCCCGTCAGAGGGTGTGGGCCTCGCGGCGGCGCTTGGACTGGACGGTGAGGTAGGCGACGCCACCGGCCATGGCGATGACGACCACGCCGATCATGGTGTTGCCGAGCAGGCCGCCGGTCTGCGGCAGTTCGGTCAGGGCGTCGATGTTCCTCACGGTGATGGTCCACTTGTTGTCGCCGGTGGGCTGGCCGGAGATGAGCTTGTTCGTGTCGGCGCTGGTGGACACCTTGCCGCCGTCGGTGATGGTCATGTCGAACGCGACGGTCACGAGGCTGGTCATGTTGTCCGGGACCTTGGACTCGACGACGTGGTAGTTGCCCGCGCCGAGGCCCGCGATGTTCAGCTGACCGTTCTCGCCGGTGGTGAACTGGGAGCCCCCGGCCTGCGTGTCGACGTAGGTCCAGGCGCCGGTCTTGGGATCCTGCTTCATCCACTTGCCGGCGTCCTTGTTCTGGATCTTGAAGCCGGCGCCCTGCAACGCCTGGTCGCCCTTGAAATTGGTCTTCCTGATGTTCACGTCGTAGGCGCTCACGGTGGCGGTGTCGTTCGAATCGACGGTGGTCTTGGAGGCGGCCGTGCCGTCGTAGAACGTGGTCGAGATGGCCGCGGTGTTGGACGCCTGGGCGGCGCGCTTCGCGTTGGCCACGACCGCCTTGTAGGTGACGGTCACCTGCTTGGCGCTGTTGGCCTTGATGAACGCCTGGTCGAACGTGGCGGTGAACCCGTCGCCGTTCTCGCCCTTGGCGACGGTCGGGCTGACGGCCTTGCCGTCGATGGCGAACGCGGGGTCGCCGGCGAGTGTCAGGCCGGACATGGTGTCCTTGACGACGGTCTGGGTGGCGGCCTGCATGTTCGGCAGGGTGAACACGTACTTGAAGTCCACGGTCTCGCCCACGGTGAACGAGGCGGAATCCTCCGTGTCGCCCGCCTTCGAGTCGATGAACGAGCCCTTGTTCAGACGGTCGCGGGACACCTTCTTGTCGATCGTGGTGGTCTTGGACTTCACGGTCAGGGTGCCGAGGGTCACGCCGTTCAGGGTCTTGGTGCCCTGGACCGGAGTGCCGACGATCATGGGCACGCCGTCGGAGTCGACAATCAGGTACAGGCCGTTCGGCAGGTCGGACACGGTCATGGTGTCTCCCGTGCCAGGCACGGTCTTCACGGCCGCGATCTTGCTGGCGGACGCGGATGCGGCGAGCTGTTTGGCGGCCTCGCGCAGCTGTCCCTGCACGGTGCCGGTCGGCTCGCCGTCCTTGCCGACGTGGGCCAGGTCGCCGGCCGCGTCGAAGCCCTGCAGGTCGGTGATGCCGGCCTTGGTGTTGGCGGCGGCGATCCACTTGTCGGACGCGTCGTCGAGCTTGTTCACGGTCAGGGACTTCACGTCCTTGTCGCCGTTCGCGGTGATGTCGCCGTAGGAGCCCAGGCGGTAGAAGTCGAACGTGTGGCCGGCCAAAGTGTTGCCCTGGGCGGCGTTCAATGTGATGGATGCGGTGGCGGTGTCGGCGGTGGTGGGTGTTTCCACTGCCATGGCCGTGCCGGCCAGTCCGAGTGCGGACAGGCTCGCGGCCGCCGCGCACATCGCGGCGAGACGTTTCAGGTTCGTGTTCTCCATTGGATATCCTTTCTTGGGTTTTGGGAGCGGGGGTTGCGACGGTCCTTGTCGGCCGGGGAGGCGTCCCCGCTAGTCCACGTGGCCGGTGTCGGCGGGCCGGCTGATATCCGTGTCCGTGTGGGTATGGCGGATTTCTTCCATACGCCGGTCGGCGCGTGCCGCGACGACGCACATGCTCCATGCCATCAGCAGGCCGAGGAGCCAGAAGACGGCGATGATGATGATTACGCCCATCGTGTTCCCTCCTTGCATCGGGGATTCTCGTTCCCTGTGCCGTTCTTTCCACATGCACCTCGTCCGATACCGTTACGGGGGGTGATTGTGAGGGCGTGCGGTGCGTGGGGGACGTTTCTTTTTCGTTTCCGAACGTCGTTGGACGGGAGGCATGGGGGCCGCAGGGATATGAGGAGCGCGAAGGGAGGAAAAAACGGCCGGAACAGGTTCGGGAAACCCTTGTATGGGTTTCCGTCGTCCTGTTCCGGCCGTCTGTAGGATGGTATCGGATGTTCGGTTATGTTCGGGATGCGGTCTCGTTGGCTTGCTCATGCTGGAAGCCGTCAAGACCTGCGAAGAGGGTCAGACCAGGCCGATGCCGGGATCGTCCGGCCGCGTATCGTCCGAATATCGGCCGGGTCCGGCGGTGGAGTCCTGGGGTCGGGTCGTCCAATCCATGGTCGGGATGCAAACCGATCATGTGGGGCGCGGCGACGTCCCTTTGATGTCTGATGATCGGGAGCCGGCCACGCAGCAGGCTCGTGATCCGGTCGATGAGCATGGGGGAGAGGCGCTGGTTGGTGGAAAGCTGTTCGTGGACGATGTCGGGCACGTCGTCCAGAACACCGAGGTCGTACCTGTCCCAATCGTCGATGAGGGACAATTGCCAGTACGCGTTGTCCTCCTCTCCCCATTGGTCGGTCCAGAACGGTTTCGTCCGGTAGTCCCCGTTGTCCATGGCGTCGGGGTCCATGCCGTTCCACAGGCCCGCTCCGCTGTCGTAGATCGGGGCGGGACGGATGGCGAAGGATTCCACGTCCCTGATCAGACCGAAATTGTTGTAATGCCGGTCCGTGTTGCGTAGCAGGAAGTCGAGGAACAGGAAATCATCCGTGGCGTGCATGATCGTGTCACGGTCGACGCCGAGCCGTTGGCAGGCCTCCACCCAGATGTCGCGCCGTTCCAGGTATCCTCCCTTCCGGAAGATCCGCATGATCTGTCCGGCGGGAATGAGCTCCTCCGTATCCGAAAGCATTTCGTCGCATGCCGACACCCTGGCCCCGTTGATCTTGCCCACACGGTATTCGACATGGTCGATGCCAAGCAGGCGGGCCGTTTTCCACGCTATCCGCTCGTTGTCGGGCTCCTGGCCGGACCGTCCCGCCTTGATGAGGGTCCTGACGCCGTCGTTCCGGATGATCCACCGTTTGGGCAGGTCTCCGGCGCTGGTCACGTCCGGCGTGTTCACGTCGCCGATACGGGATGAGTCGCCGGTGAACAACGCCTTGCCGAGCCGTTCGTCGAAATCGTTGTGGAAGAAGTTGAGGTCCTCCCAACGTAGAGTGTCCATGCCGGCGGGACGGATCCAGTACTGGTCGGACAGGCTCAATCCCATGGAACGGTCGAGCAGTTCTTTTCCGGAGGGGATGCCCGTGGCCATGAGCAGCGTGCGCAGACCGTCCCTTGTGGCGGGGATTCCCCGGGACCGCCACCATGCGGTCACCGAATCACTGTCGGGTCGGGGCTGTCCATCCACGTACATGCCGACCGGTACGCGGCTCGGATCGAACACGTCACCCACTTCGAGGATGAGACCCGCGTTCGATGAGTACGCGAATTCCAGTACCGGATGGTTCCGGCACATCAGTACACGGTTCATTTCAAATAGCATCGGACCCCGCGATTATGGTGGATGGATTCATTGCTTCCCGTTTCCCATGGTAGCAACGTGGATGTCCTTCGTTCATGTGGACGTTCGGGAAACGGACGGCCAGGAACTAGGGTCAGGGAAACCCTTATATGGGTTTCCGTCGTCCTGTTCCGGCCCGTCTGTAGGATGGTATCGGATGTTCGGTTATGTTCGGGATGCGGTCTCGCTGGCTTGATCATGCCGGAAGCCGTCAAGACCTGCGAAGAGGGTCAGACCAGGCCGATGCCGGGATCGTCCGGCCGCGTATCGTCCGGAACATCGGCCGGATCCGGCGGTTGGACATCCTGGCCCGGAGCATCCATGGCGATGGAGCCGTCCGTGGTTTTCGGATCATGACGGAGCCGTTCGACAAGGTCGATGAACGTGCGTTCCTCCTGTTCCACGCAGTCGAACAGGATGGAGCAGAACGGTTCGGGATCACCGTCGACCTGCCAGGATTCGAGACCCCGGGCGTAAACACGTCCGGCGTCATGCTTGATCGCCACGGGACGGTATCCGTTCTCCAACAGCATGAGGTTGAGCAGTTGCCGGCCGGTCCTGCCGTTGCCGTCCATGAATGGATGGATGTTTTCGAACATCGTATGGAACGCCGCGGCCTTGAGCAACGGGTGCGCGTCGCTTCCGTTCAGCCCGTCGATCAGGGCTTGCAGGTCGTCATGGATCTCCAACGGGTCGGCGGTCTTGACGCGGGTCGCGGTGATTCTCGCCAGATATCCGTAAGGACGGAACGTGCCGCGTGCGAACGGCTGCAGGTCCAATGCGGTCACCTCGTGGATCCTTTGGATCAGTTCCGGGTCGAGTTCACGTCTTTCGGAGGCGTATTCGCGGACGTAGGCCATGCCGTCGGCGACGCCGCGCGCCGCGAACACGAAACGTGCCGGGGAATCCGAGGGCACGAATTCGCCTTCCAATACAAGGGATGTGTCCTGAAGAGTCAGGGTCGATCCTTCGATGGCGTTTGAATTGTAGGTGTATCTCACGAGCCAGTCGCGGTCGTAATCGGATAATGCCATGGTTTCGACGCCATCCAACGGTTCCAGTGAGAGGGCGGGCGCGCAGGGTGTCGATGAGGTCCAGTCGGGTGGTGATTTCCGGAATCCGTTCAAGTTTGGCGAGGATGCCGGGCATGTCGTCGATATGTTGACGCAGTTGCGTGTTGGGCATGGTTTCTCCTTCTTTGGCTTATTTTACCGAACCGTGGTGGATCTGGGTCCTGAGAGAGAAACGGCCGGAACAGGGTCGGGAAACCGTCATGTGGGTTTCCGTCGTCCTGTTCCGGCCGCCTGTTTGTTTGGAGGGGGAATTGGGTCAGCGCATGCCGTGGCGTGCGGTCACGTCCATGCGGCGGCGTTTCAGGTCGAGCGTGGCGGCGCCCATGCCGGCGAACGCGACGACGGCGAGGATGATGCCGTTCGTGTCCGCGCCGGTGGATGCCATGACCTTGTCGGCCTTGGCGGCCGCTTCGACCGTGGCCTGCTGGGCGGCGTTCAGACTGGTCTGGCCGGCATTGTCGTCATGCTTCGGGTTGGCGGCCTGCTGGGCCGTCTTGAGCGCTGCCTTCGCGGTCTCGTAGTCGCTCTTGGCCTGGGCTTCGACCGTCTGGGCCTGCTTGAGGTCGGCCTGCGCCTTGGCGAGGATCGTCTTGGCCTGGTCGAGCGCGTCCTGTGCTTCCTTGACCTTGGCCTGCGCGGTCTTGACGGCTTCCGTGTCCTTCGCGTCGCTCTTGGCCTTGGCGAGGCGTGCCTGCGCGGCGGTCAACGCCTGCTGCGCGTTCCTGACCGCGGTTTCGGCGTCCGTTTCGGCCTGCTTGGCCTTGTCGGCCTCGTTCCTGGCGGCGTCGTATGCCTGGGTCTTCGCGTCCAGGTCGGCCTGCGCGGCGGCGAGGGCCTGGGTCCTGGCCGCGAGGTCCGTCTTGGCGTTTTCGAGGTCCTTGACCTGTTGGGCGGCCTTGTCGCTTTCCTTCTTGGCCTGCTCGTACGCGGTCTGGGCTTGGGCGAGTTCGTCCTGCGCGGTCTGCTTGGCCTGCTGGGCCTGGTCGGCTTCGCTCTTGGCCTGGTCGTATGCGGTCTGGGCCTTGGCGAGGGCGTTCTTCGCGTCGGTCAGCACGTCGAGACGCGTGTCGGCGGCGGTCTTGTCCTGTTCGGCCTGCTTGACGTCCGTGTTGGCCTTGTCGAGCGCGGCCTGGGCTTGGGTGAGACGCGTCTGCGCCTGCTCGTCGGCGGATTTCGCCTGGCCGTACGCGGTCTGCTTGGTCTGGCGGTCGGTTTCGGCGGTGGTGAGGCTGGCCTGCGCCTGCTCGTCGGCGGATTTCGCCTGCTCGTACGCGGTCTGCGTTTCTGCGGCCTTGCGGGTCGCGTCGGCGAGCAGCTGCGTGGTGCGTGCGGATTCGTCTTGCGTGTCCTGCAGGTAGGAGGTGGCCTTGTCGAGCGTGAGGACGGCGGACGCGTGGGCCGTGTCGGCCTTGTCGAGCGCGGCCTTGGCGGCCTCGACCTGCTTCAACGCGTCCTCGTACGTGGATTGCGCGGATTTGATCTGGTTGACGTACGCTTCGACCTTCGCGCGGTACACACTGGCATCGAACACTGTGTCGGTGGAGCTGTGGAGGAACCATTCGTTGAGGAATTCCTGCGAGGACGCGCCGTTGCCGTAGCTGCCGGTGCTGTATCCGCTGTACGCCATGCCGGTGGAGACGTAGTCGGTGGAGACGATGTTGAGGTAGTGGCCGACCTGCTGGTACAGGTCCGGGTACTTCAGGAAAACGTCGTACGCGGACAGCTTGGCGAGGTCCGGATAGTCGCCGGACTTCACGGCCGCGTCGTAGGTCTCCTTCTCGGCCGTGTACCAGCCGTCGTACGGATCCCAGTCGGCGGTGCCCCATGCGAGGTTTTCGCCGGCGTCGTACTGGTAGTTGTGGTTGTCGTGGCCGGGCTGGGCGGCGTAGTTGGCCTGGACCATGGCCATCGCCATCGCGGTCTCGGACACCTTCAACGGTTCCAGGCCGTTCTCCTCGCGCAGCCTGTTGCACTCGTCGATCATGTCGAGGGCCTTGAGCAGGTTGTCGAGGCTGGTCGCGTCGTCCTTCGCGCCGATGTGCGTGTATTCCAGGTACTGGGACACGCTGTCGTCGGTCAGATACTTGTACGCCTGTTCGGCCTTGTTGGTCTTGAACCATCCGGCCGCGCCCTCGGCCTGCGCCTTCGCGGCCCCGTCCGCGGCCTGCTTCGCGGCGTCCGCGGCGGCCTGCGCCTTGTCGTACGCGTCCTTCGCGGCCGCATACTCGTCCTTGGTCCTGTCGGCCTGCGCCTGCGCGTCCTTCACGGCCTGTTCGGCCTTGTCGAGCGCGGCCTGCGCCTTGTCGTTGGCGGTCTGGGCGTCCTTCACGGCCTTCGCGTCCGTGTTCTTCGCGTCGGCGGCCTTGTCCAGGGCGGCGGAGGTCTTGTCGGCCTTCTCCTGGGCGGCGTCCTTCATGTCGTTCGCCTTGTCGAGCGCGGCCTTCGCCTGGTCGGCCTGGGTGCGGGTCTTGTCGGCCTCGGATTTCGCGGTGGCCTCGGCGACGGTGGCCTGGGCCTGCGCGGTCTTAGCGTCCTTCACGGCCTGGTCGGCCTGCTTGGCCTTGTCCTGCGCCTCCTGGATCTTGGCGGGATCGTTCGCGTCGCCCGCGATGCGGGTGGCCTCGTCGAGCAGGCTCTTCGCCTGGTCGGCCTTCTGCTGGGCCTGCTGCGCGGCGTCGGATGCCTGGTCGGCCTTCGTCTGGGCTTTGCCGAGCGCGTCCTGCTTCGCGGCGGTGGTCTGGTCGAGCTTGGTCTTGTCGGTCGAGTCGACCTTCCGCTGCGCGTCCTTCACGGCCTGGTCGGCCTGTTCCTTGGCCTTGGCGGCGTCGTCACGGATGGACTGGCTGTCGTTCATGGCCTTCTTGATGGTCTCGGCGTTCTTCGCGCTCTGGTCGGCCTTGTCCTTCGCGGCGGCGAGGCTGTCGTGGGCCTTGTCGAGGTTGGTCTGGGCCTGGTTGACGCCCGTCTGGGCGGCGGCCACGTTCGGATCGTTGTTGATGGCGGTCTCGACCTGCTGTTGCGCCTGCTGCACGTTCTGCTGGGCCTGCTGCACGCCGGTCTGGGCCTGCTGGACCTGCTGCTGGGCCTGCTGGGTGCCGGCCGCGGCCTGGTCGAGGCTGGTCTTCGCGTCCGTGACGGCCTGCTGGGCCGCGGCGACCTGGTCCTGCTGGGGCTGCGTGGTCGGCTGGGCCGCGGCCTGCTCGACGGCCTGCTGAGCCTGCTCGACGGCCTGCTGGGCCTGTTCGACCGGCGTGGTCGCGGTCTCGTCGGCCATTGCCGGCGCGGCGATGGTGCCCGCGACGGCCACGGATGCGACCGCTGTTGCGAAAGCCTTCTTGTTCATAATTCTCCCTCCAATGCCATGCCCCGTATCGGGGTCGTGGCTCCAATGGAAACATCCCTGCGACGTTTCCGACAACCATTCCACGTGCCCCCAATCCGATATCGGCGCCATCGGCGTGTCGCGGTCTCGGAGGCATATGGCGCACATACCCACCAGTCTACCCCCGCATAAGGCGGCGCCGGCGTGTGGGCGTCTACCGTTTCATGCCATGGCGTCCGTACGGGCGGACGCGTGGCCTGGACTCGACCATCGCCACGGGCATGCCCGCGAGCAATGCCACACCGGACACGAGCAGCGGGCGCGCGTCACGGCCGGTGGTCCTGGGCGCGTCCTCGGGATAGGGCGCGTCGTCCGGCATGCTCACGCGTTCGCCCGTGACGAGCAGCCGATACGTGTTCAAGAAGATCGGAGTGCAGGTGACCAGCGTCACCAGGTCGCGTCCCGGCTGGATGCGCACGTCGCGCAGATCGTCCGGATCGACCTTGCGGATGCGTTCGACCTTGTAGGCGAGGGTCTGGGCTGCGACCCTCACGTAGAACACGTCACCCTTCCTCAATTCGGTGAGCCGGGTGAACAGGGCCTTGTCGGCCACTCCCGTATGTCCGGTGATCACACTGTGGGTGCTTTGCCCGCCGACGGGCAGGCTGGTGCCGTGAAGGTGTCCCGCACCGTTCTCCAACGCGTACGCGTCGGCCCCGTGGCGGACGGGCAGGTCCACGCCGATGGACGGGATCTCGATGGTCGCCATGATCCCGTCGCCGAAATCCAGCAGGTTCTGGTATTCCGTGTCCGATTTGAACCCGAAATCACCATCGATGGTCCCGTCCTTGCCGGACGTCTCTCCGATGACATGCGGCGTAGCGGCGAGCCTCCGGTTGTACTCGCGGGCCTTGGCGACCATGCGCGCGTACTTCTCGGCGGAATGGTCGTCCTTCGCGGCCAGGGCGGACGATTCGGCCGCCCTGCGGGCCGCTCCGGCCTGTTCCACGCCAAGCCAAGCGAACGTGCCCACGCCCGCCAGGCAGAACACGACCGTGACGGCGATGAGCGCGCGGAACACGCGTCTCGCATGCCGTGCGCGTATGCGGCGCAGGCGCCGCATACGACGTCCCTCCGAAGCACGTTCACCCTCGATGATCCAATCCCAATCCATAACGTCCATACCTTTGCCACGATCCGTTCCACGAATATCGACGGGGATGGGCAACGGGAAGGGCCGGCGTCCGGACCATTCCGCCCACGTCCGAATGGAGTTGGTGGATGGCCGTCCGCCGGCCCTTCCGTCACCGGGTTCCGGTCACTCGTCGTCCGGCATGCCGTGGCCGTTCATGCGTCTGGTGAGCATGACGGTCGAGCCGATGCCGAACATGAGCAGCAGGACGCCGCCCGCGATGGCGATCGGCAGGCCGATACCGCCGGTCGGCACGAAGTTCTCGTGGTACGGCACCCAGATCGCGTACAGGGTGATGTCCTTGTCCTGCAGGGCGATCCGCGACCCGTCCGTGTACACGGTGCCCTGGTCGTTCGGCTGGGTGTTCCAATGCTTGAACCGGTACAGGCCGTCGTGTTTGAACGACTTGGACGTGTCACCGGGAATGGTCACATCCGAATACTGCCAGCCGGTCGTGTTCGCATGCGAACCGGTGCCGCCGTTCGCGTTGTAGACCACGTTGGCCTGCAACCGCTGCCAGTGCGCGTACACGGTGACGTTGCCGGTCAGGGGCGTGGCCCACTGGTAGAGGCCCGTGTTGTCCTGCGGGGCTGTGTACCAGCCGAGGAACTTGTATCCCCTGATCTTCGACGTGTCGCCCGCGGCCCAGCCGGAGCCGTCCGCGGCGGCCGTGTTGTAAGCCACGGATACGGACGCCGGGGTGGACGGCATCTGGCCCGACCAGGTGGATGGCTTGTTCGTGTCGTAGGTGAGGACCGGGTTGCCGACCCACACCGCGAACACGGTCATGCCGCCCTCGACCATCGTGACCTGGGCCTGCGCCTGGGTCGCGTTCCGGTCCTGGTTCCAACCCAGCTGGGTGTGGCCCGGACGCGACAGCATGCTGGAATCCCAGCAGTCGTCGTCCTTCGCCATGGTCGCCAACGTGATCTTCTGGCCGGCTGGATAGTAGACCTGGCAGCCGGACACCACGTCCGTGCTCGTGTCGATGGTCTTGACGGTCACACTGCCGTCCTCATGCGTGGTGGTGCGCTGCACGAGGTCGGACACCTTGCCGTCGGTCTCCGATTTCGCGGGCTGAGTGGTGTTAGCGGCCGTGTCGGACGGATGGAACCGGTGGCATCCTGCGCGTTCTTGTTGTAGGTGAGACGGTAGGCGATGGTCGAATCGACCGGTTGGAAGCCGGACCCGCGGGCCTGTCCCGAGGCGACCGACCAGCGGACGCGGAAGGACGAGCCGGTGAATGTGGCGCCGACGTAATGTTTCATTCCATGCGCGTCGGCATTGTTCTCGTTCTCATCCGTGGCGCCGGCCCAGCCGTTCGTGCCGAACCGGGCGAGATGTGCGTCGGAGCGCACGTACGCGCCATCGAAGCCGCTGACGAGTTCGACGCCCTCGTTGTATCCGCTGGTGCCGCCGTCAAGGTCAGTGAATCCGGTCACACCACGCAGTCCCTGCGGTGTGGAACCGTCATCCAGCAGGAAATCGACGGTCACATCCATGTACGGACGAGACGAGGTATGCCTGTCCCACTTGCCATACGACGCCAAGAACTTGTGCTGCGATTCGTAGTACACCAGAGAGCCGAGGTTCTGGCCGTTCACGGTGATCTTGGCATTGAGCCACCGTTGCGTGCCGGAGGAGTCGCGCCACTGTCCCACATGGTGCAGGATCAGGCTCGCGCCATTCTTTGTCCGGCTGGTACATGGTGGCCAGATTCTTGTCGGCGTATGCCTGGTCCTCCTTCGTGGGATCCCAGTTCTGCTTGACAGTGAAGTCGTTCACGTCAGTGACCTGTTCCGCGGTGAACCTGTCGGTTGTGGAGAACTTGAAATCGCCGTACTGGGCCGGAGCGATGTCGCCCTTCTTCAAGTCATGCACCGTCAGACCGGAAGCGGTCCTGTCCGCCACGGCCCTCACAGTGCCGGTCGTCTTGGCCTTGGCCTGCTTGACGGTGTTCACGGTCTCGTCGGAAGGGACGGAGCCGCTCGCATCGTTCGCGTTCTTGTCATAGGAGAGCTTGTAAGGCGAGCTTGAACTGCACGTCGTCGATCAGATTGCCGGAGATACCGTCGATGGATCCCAACGCCTTGAACGTGAACCTGCTGACGTTCTGACCGGCGGGAACCACGACCGAACCCTGGAACGTGTCCCACGAGCCGAGCCAGCCATCCGTGTTCGGAGCGTTCACCGTGGTGGACTTCACCCAGCCTGTTGCCCCGGTCGGACGCGATGCGGGTCATCTCCACCGGCTGCTCGTGGCCGGGCGCTCCGACGAGGATCTGGATCTTCTCGTTGGAGTTGATGGTGCCGTTCCGGTGCGCGTACCGGAGCTTCACGGTGTACACGGTCGGCACGCTGTGCGCGGTGTCGATGTCCTGGTACAGGTACGTGTTGGCCTGCGATGCGGTGATCTCGGCGTACATGTTGTCGTTCGCGCGGCTGCGCTGGATCTCGACGATGCCGCCGCGCCCGTCGACCCTGGTGTCGGTCTGGTTGGATTTCCAGCCGAACTTGTTCGCGTCGAACCCGTTGAGGTGGACCCAGTGCTTGGACGCCCGCCCTTGCTGTTCAGCGCGCCGCTGATCTCCACGTCGCCGTGCGCGGGTCGATGTTGGCGAAATTGTATTTCGCGCTCATCTTGACTGGCTGACGATATTCCGCCAATCATGGTCGAAGTCGCTGTTGACGAGCTGCTTCGGCAGGCCGTTGGCGGCGTATTCCGCCACATCATCATCCGCCACGAGGTTCACGCTGCCGGAGGTCTTGTCCTGGCGGCTGGGTGGTGTTCTCCCTGCCACGCTGGTTCGACGGAACCTCGCCGGTGGCATCGAAGCGTTCTTGTCGTAGTCCAGGCGGTATGCCTTGTCGAACACGATGCCGTCGAGCACGTTGCCGTAGTCGAGCTGCTTGGAGTCGACGCTCCTGAACGTGTGAACCGGGTCGTGGTCTGCCCGTCGGGGATCAGGTGGTGCCCTCGTAGGTCTCCCCACTGGTCGGCGTGGTGGCGGTTGTTGCCGTTCGTGACCTGGTGGCGATGGTCGTGGACTTCTCGTTGAGTTTGTCGCCGTGCCCGTTGACGCTGGTGCGGGTCATCTCGACGGGCTGCTCGTGGCCGGGCGTGCCGATCATGACCTGCATCTTGTCGAGGTACGTGCTGTTGAGGCTGGCGTGCCTCAACCGCACCTTGTACAGGGTGCCGGGCGTGGTCCTGATGTCCTGGTAGATGGCTGTGACGGCCTCGTAGGCGCAGAGCTCCGCGTACACGTTGTCGGCGGTGGAGTCGTCGTACTGGAGTTCGACCGCGTTGGCCTTCTGCTGGACGTTGCTTCCGGCCTTCTGGGTGCTGGTCCAGCCGAACTTGGACTTGTCCCACCCGTTGATGGCGGTCCACTTCCAGCTGGAGCCATTGGGAAGGCTGGTGGCGTGCAGCGTCTTGCCCGCGTTCGGGTCGATGCTGGTCCAGCCGCCGAAGCTGTCCTTCCACTGGTCGTGGTAGTTCACGCTGAAGTCGCCATTCACCAGATGGTCAGGCAGATTCGACGTGTCGTCCGCGACGGTCTTCACGGTTTCCGCTGGCCTTCGACTTGGCGGGCTGCGGGTGGTGTTCTCCTTGCCACGCTGGTTCGACGGAACCTCGCCGGCGGCATCCGGAAGAGTTCTTTGTCATAGGTCAACTTGTAGGAACAGGAGAATCGACGTCGTCCAGATCATTTGCCGGAATACCATTCCGCGGACGCGACAGTTTGAAGGTGAAACGTACCGTGGTGACCCCGTCGGGCACGAGATACGTGCCGGAGTACGTATCCCATTCTTGTTGTCTGCGCGGTCGGACGTGGTCGGGGTTGAGATGGTGGTCATCTTCTCGCCGACCTTGCCGTTCTCGGACGCGATACAGGTGGCTTCTCCTGCGCGGTCTCCTTTGTATGGTTCATAATCATGACCTGCATCTTATCCACGTAGGCGCTGGTCGCGCTGGAATGCTTCTGAACTCCATGTCATCATGGTTGCCCGGCATGACCTTCACATCTCCGGTAGATCGCGGTGCCCTGCTGGTCGGCGGTCAGTTCGGCGAACTTGGTTGTGGTGGACGGAATCGTAATTGAGTTCCACATTGCCGGCCTCGCAGCTCATGCCGGGATAATGCGCGTCTCCCTGGGTGGAATTCCATGCGAAACTCGACCTATTCCAATTGGGAATGGCCCTGCCTGTGGACATGGCGCATCCCGAACCGTATTTGCCGGTACCGGGATTGATGGTGGCGAACCGCTTGCCCTTGTTGTTTTGTTCGAACTCGACCTGCCAGTCCGTCCATGACGGCACGGATGGATAGTCGAAGCTGCCGTTGACGATATGGTCCGGCAGGTTGTTCGTGTCATCGGCCGTGAGCTTCACGACGCTTTTCGTGGTTCGGTCGCGCCGGTCGTCGACCGCGTTGGCGGTGCTGGTCAGGCCGGCTCCCAACGCGCGGCCGCCGTGAGACCGGCGATAGTCTTGTAAGGAATCCCATTTCCTCATCCTTTGTGAGTTCATATGCGAGTTCCGTATTTTTTGGAAGAGGGCCGGATCGTGCGGCTGACAGGAGAAAAAGGCCGCACGATCCTGGCCTTCTGGCTCCCCGGCCCCTCGCTTTCGAGGCCGGGGACGATTCGGAAAAATCAGGCGATGGCCGGA
>VOFH01002960.1_pt1 | contig 44828 bp, 74 predicted proteins | sample 5384091 | NCBI WGS metagenome assembly VOFH01 (sample SAMN12384727, study PRJNA508395) | human gut metagenome | isolation source: healthy gut G | host: Homo sapiens
TTACGTATTGCTAGCGCCGATTTACACACAGGGATTTTTTGAAAGGGGAGCGCGGGATGGCGAGGATGAAGGCGGCGACGGCCAGGGGCAACCGATTGGAGGAGTTGAAGGCGCTGGCGCGGGTGCTGGCGGAGAATATCGACGCATGCGAGGATGCCCGTGCGCTGCCGCCGCTGGCCAAGCAATACCGTGAAACCATATATGAAATTGAAGAAATAGAGGGAAGGAAGGTAATGGCGACGAGATCAGCGAGCTGCTCCGGCAAGGCAGGCTGACGGGAAGCCAGGAGCCGTGCGAAAGCGCGCGCCGGCTTACCGAAGCAGTGACGGGATGGACGCCGCCCGGCTGCTGCATATAGGCGGCACGCTTTTGGACCCATGGCAAAGCGATATTTTGGCCGACTGGATGGGAAGGATGCGGCGGGCAAGTGGGCCGCCCCTACCTGCGGCGGGGAGTGTACCGCGGCAGAATGGAAAGAGCCTGCTATTACAGGGGCGCGCAGAGGCGGGCATGCTGATGTTCAACGAAAGCGTCATTTATACAGCGCACCTGCAAAAGACGGCCACCGAAACCTTTGAGGAAATGCGAGATTTTTTTTTTGAGGGCCCTAAATTGCGCGGGCATGTGGCAGAGATGAAAACAGCCCTGGGCCGTGAACAAATTATTTTGAAAAGTGGTGCGCGCATCAAGTTTCTGGCCCGCACCCGGAACGGTGGGCGCGGGCAGCACGGCGACCTGCTGATTTTTGATGAGGCACAGGAGCTGGACGAAACGCAGCAGGGCTCGTTTTTGCCGGCCATCTCTGCCAGCCTGAACCCACAGACCATTTATGCAGGCACGCCGCCGGGGCCGGACTGCACGGGGATGGTTTTTCGCAACCTTCGCCAGCGCGCTGGAGGGCGAATCGAAACGGACGGCGTGGTTTGAATTTTCGGTGAAGGATATTGGAGACGTGAAAGATAAAAGGCGCTGGGCGGCAACGAACCCCTGCGCTGGGCCGGCGCATTCAGCTTTCCACAATAGAGGGCGAGGCGGAGCAGCTGGATGTAGACACGTTTGCGCGCGAACGATTGGGCTGGTGGAGCCCGGCGGGCGCTGAACGCCTTGACTATGCCATAGACCGTGCGGCGTGGGAAAGCTGCGCCAGCGATGCGCCGAAGCCGGAGGGCAAAACGGCCTACGGCGTGAAGTTTGCGGCGGACGGCAGCGCGGTGTGCCTGTGTGGCGCGGTGCTGCCGAAGGAAGGACCCGCACGAGTATCATTGATAGAGATGCGGCCAGCGGGACATGGATTGACATGGTTGGCTGAATGGCTGAATGAGCGGTATAACAAAGCAAGTTGTGTGGTGATAGACGGGCGAGGTGGCGCGGAAGTGCTGGTTGAGCGCATCCACACTGTATGGAAAGCAAAAACTCGGTGATACGCCCGGCGGCGCGCGATGTGGTTGCCGCAGCGGGCGTTTTTATTACCGCCGTCAATGAGGGAGGGTTGACGTGGTACCGCCGGGACCCGACGCGAAAGATGAGGATCGGATGAAGTGAGAAACCCATGGTGACTTTACATTTTGGGCCGGGTGGAGGGGCTTGAGGACGAAGAACAGGAAAGCTCCGGGATCTGGCCGACGTGTACCAGCCATCAGGCGGAACGCGGCAAAGGAAAAATATTACGAGGGCCATGTGAGCCTGCGGGACGTCAATCTGGGCATTGCCCTCCCCACGGGGCTGCGGGATCTGGAGGTGGGGTGCAGCTGGGGCCAGAAAGCTGTGGATGTGCTGGCCGCCCGGTCCATGTTTGACGGCTTTGTGGGGGCGGACGAGTCCAACTCGGAGCTGCTGACGCAGCTGGTGGAGGGCAACCGGCTCATCGCGGAGTATGCCAAGGCGTGCCGGGGCGAGCTGAAATACGGCTGCGTATTTGCCACGCTGTCGGCGGATCCGGCGCTGAAATGCCGCATCCGCTTTCACTCTCCCGTCTCCGCCGCCGCCCTGTGGAGCGGCGAGAAGGGGCGCATCCAGTGCGGCCTTGCCGTTGTGGACACCGCCCGGGACGAGACGGAGGCCGCCGGGTGGCAGCCCAGCGTGGTGAACCTCTACACCGACGACGCCATTCTCGTCCTGCGCCGGGCGGGAACCGCTGGACGGCCCGGCGCTGTCCACACCGGATGGGGCGGCCGCTGATGGAGCCGCTGGTGTGGAACGCCACCAGCGGAAAGCCCTTCGGGCGCTCCCGGCTGAAAAAGCCCATCCGCACGCTGATCGACGACTATGTGCGCACGGTGGCCAACGCCTCCATCGCGCTGGAGTTCGACACCACGCCCCAGAAATACCTCCTCGGCGTCACCGATGAGCAGTATGACGCCATTGTGGCGGAGAAATTCAAGACCTATGTGGGTTCCCTTCTGACGGCCACCGCCAACCCGGAGACCGGCGAGAATCCCACCTTCGGCCAGCTGGCTCAGGGCAGCCTGACGCCCCATGTGGAGAAAAATGCGCATGACGGCCACCCAGTTCGCCGCCGCCACCGGGCTGACGGTCATGGACGTGGGCATCGTCAACGACGCCAACCCGACCAGTTCGGACGCCATTCTGGCCCAGAGCCAGACCCTCGTTCTGCTGGAACCAGCAGCTGAACACCGGCAACGGGGACGCGCTGCGGACCATCATCCGCATGGCGCAGGCCATCGCCCGGTCGGTCACGCTGGAGGAACTCACCCCGGCGGAGCGGGACGTGATGGCGCACTTCAAGAACCCGGCCATGCCCTCGGTGGCGGTGACGGCGGACGGAAGACGTGGATGAGTATGTTGCCAGACTTTCCAGACTGAATGAAACGGCCGGGGAAAAATGGCAGACTATATTGCGAAGCACGGGACAGAGGGCACCGCAGCGCTGACGGCCTATGCACAGGCGCTGATTGAAAAATACGGCGAGGGCAGCGCCGAGCTTGCGTGCCAGATGATGACGCTATGGCGGAAGCCTCCGGCGCGGATGTTCCGCCCGCAGAGCCCGCGCCTGTGACACAGTATGGTGAGACGGCGAAGATGGTGAACGGCACAAAGCAGAGCCCTCCCCTTTTTTGCAGAGGCGGAGTGAGCCGCCTAGTAAAGACGCGCGGCGGCCGACAACACGCTGCATAACGCCATACGTGACGGGGCCGAATGGGCATGGGTGCCGCACGGTGACACCTGTCCGTTCTGCATGATGCTGGCGAGCTCGAGGCTGGCAGCAGGCCAGCAAAAAGCACTGAAGTGTAATTCATGCCCAGCACATCCATGCAAACTGCAACTGTGAGTACGCCATTCGCTTTGACGGCAAGACTACGGTGGCCGGGTACGACCCGGAGAAATATCTTTGCCATGTACAACGACGCGGGCGGCGATATCAACGCCATGCGGCGGGCACAGTATGCCCAGAACAAGGACAAAATCAACGCGCAGAAACGGGCGGCGTATGCGCAAAGGAAGTTGCTCAAGGGGAATGCGGATGGTATACTAAATGAGGGCAGTGAGGGGTATGTGCCGATAACCAGAGAGAGTATCGAGGCCGTGCGGCCTCCTTTTCCTGTCAGACGCTGGACACGGAGGCAAGCAATGCCCTTTGCGAGCGCGCACAAGCGCCTGTTGGCACAGGCGGCAGCGCATCCGGCGGGCACAGAGACCGCGCGCAGCTATGGATTGGACATGCAGCCGCTGGGCAAAACGTCGGTAGGCCAAAAGCCGGGCAGCGTGCGCATATCGAACCAGAGTGTGCCCTACATCTTGATACACAACCATCCGACGGCTGACCCTTTTTTCGCCGACAGACATTCTGGGCTTTGTCACGCATGACAACCTGCGGATGATGACTGCCGTGGGAAACAATGGCAGGGTGTACGCGGTGGAAAAGCTGCCCGGCTATGACAAAGGAATGCTGCAAGAGCTGAGCGAGAAACTGACTGTACAGGCGCAAGAGGCAAAAACGTAGAGGATATTGTGCAGGCCGTGGAAACTTTCTTTTGAAGAGGTGAAACCGTATGGGGTACGATATTACGCCACAGAGGGTTGAAGAGATGAGGCGTTTTTTGCTGGAGCATCCGCTTGACCCGGACTATGACGAAAACGTCATAGAGCTTGATGGGGATTGCTCTGCCGACCAGCTCAGATCTCGTTTATATTATGCCATTTTGAAGGAGTTGGGCAAGCTGCCAAAGACAGAATAAGACCAAAACCACGATGCAAAAGCACCGTGGTTTTTTTCATGCCTGCCGCTGGCCGCACGAGGCCGGGGCGGGCTTTTTTATTGCCCGGCGGCGGGGCTTACCCAGCCGCGCAGACAGGCGGAGGCGACCGCCTGAACAAGCCATCTGGAAGGGCAAGCGAAAGGAGAAAATGATGAAAACAGAGGAACTTAAGGCCCTGGGCCTGAACGACGATCAGGTGCAGAAAGTGTTTGCCATGCACGGTGAGGACGTCAACCGGGAAAAAGCAGGCAACCACGGAAGTCAAAGGCACAGCTGACAGCGGCGCAGAACCAGCTGCAGGAGGCGAACAGGAAGCTGGAGGGCTATGACCCTGAGTGGAAGCAGAAGGCCGCCCAGGCATCAGCAGGAGGCCCAGCAGCAGCTGGACGAGATGAAGGCTCAGTATGCTGCGGGCAACGCGGCGTCGGGACTGAAATTTACCAGCGAGAGCGCGAAGAAAGCGTTTTTGGCAAGACGGCCGCGAAGAAGCTGCCGCTGCAGGAGGACGGGACCTGCTTGGCCTTGAGGACTTTGTGAAAGCATAAGGCAGACCCGGGCATTCGCCAAGGACAGCGAATACCCCAGCGTGAAGGACGGCGGCGACCCGAGCACCAAGCCGAGCGGCACGACACGAGACCAGTTTGCCACATGGTTTAACGAACAATTCAAGTAAGGAGTAAGAAAATATGGCAACTTCGATTGACATCAACCGCACGACCACCATTAGCTGCCGGGCGCTGTCAGTGAAATTTTTGCAGAAGACGCAGGAAGCGTCCGCCGTGATGAGCTTGGCGCGCCAGATCGCGCTGCCGGGCCTTGGCGTAACTATCCCCGTGATTACCGGAGACCCTGAGGCCGGCTGGGTGGGCGAGACAGAGAAAAAGCCGGTGAAGCGCGGCACGCTGGCGACAAAGCAGATGACGCCTTACACGCTGGCCGTTATTGTGCCGTTTTCCAATCAGTTCCGCCGCGATGTGCCCGCGCTGTATGACGCAATTGTGCAGCGCCTGCCGGGCGCACTGGCGAAGAAGTTTGACGCCACCGTGTTTGGCGGCACCGCGCCGGGCTCTAACTTTGACACCCTGGGAAGCTGCACGGCGCAGAGCATCCTGACCAATGCCTACGGTGGGCTTGTGGCTGCCGATGCGGACATTGCCGCGCACGACGGCATTTTGAACGGCTGGGTGCTGGCGCCGCAGGGGAAAGCCATTCTTCTTTCTGCGGTGGACGGTAACGACCGCCCGCTGTTTATCAACAGTGTGGCAGAGGGCGCTGTGCCGATGATACTGGGCGCGCCGGTGCGCCAGAGCAAAGGCGCATACACCGCCGAGACGGCCGCTGCCGACGCAGTGGTGGGCTTTGCAGGCGACTGGACGCAGGCCGTAGCTATGGCACGGTGGAGGGCGTAAAAATCGCCCATTTCCGACCAGCCACCTGACGGGATACGGCGAGAGCACCATCAACCTGTTTGAGCAGAACATGTTTGCCGATGCGTGCCGAGATTGAAGTGGGCTTCCGCTGCGACACCACCGTGTTCAATAAACTGACCGGCAAGGCGAAAACGGGGGCCTGAGCATGGCGGAGTTTATCAACAGTCTGACGGGGACGCGCATGTGGGTGGCGCCGGAGCGCGAGGCGGAATACCGCCTTGCGGGACACCGGCCTGTTGACGATAGCGGTGCGGGGGCAAAACCGACCCCCGCACCTGCACGGAAAGCACCGCGCGCCGCCGCGAAAACGCGCACAACCCCGAAGAAATGAGGAACAGCAATGAAATACGCTGAAACGGCAGACGTAGAGGCCGGGTTTCGCCCGCTGAGCGCAGAAGAACGGGAAAAGTGCGATGCATTACTGGAAGAGGCCGCCTTTATCATCGACGCCTGCAGCGCACAGGCAGAGGCCGAAGCCAAAAAGCTGGTATCGTGCCGGATGGTGCGCAGGGTGTTGGGTGATGGCGAGGGCGGCGCCGCGTTGTTCCCCACGGGGGCGACGCAGGGCAGCGCATCGGCGCTGGGCTATAGCCAGAGCTGGACAATGAACAGCGGCACAGTTGGGGAACTGTACCTTTCGAAACTGGAAAAAAGGCTGCTGGGCGCCGGCAACAAGATCGGCGCGTTCGCAGCCCGTGGACGCTTCTATGATTCGAGGCATTGACGTTGTGGTGCGGCGTAAAACCAGAACCGGCGAAGACAGCTTTGGGGCGCCGGTTTGGCAAGAAACACCCGGAAACAGGTGCCAAATGTGCTAGGTGGGCCAGCCAAGCGCCGAGGACATTGTGAATGAACTGCAACTGTATGGAAAGCACATTGCCTACGCTGGGCATCCCAAAGGGGACACGCACGACTGGGACAATGTGACGGTGGAGTTTTTTGGGCAAAAATTCCGCACCTACGGAGGCGTGACGCGCAGAGGGTATTGAAGCCATGGTGCCGCTTGCCTGGAACAAGAAAGTGAAAGGTGGAACGGCATGAGTAAGCTGCGCGTAGAGTTGAATCGTGCGGCGTGCGAACTGATGCGCAGCCCGGAAATGCGTGCCATTGTAGAGCAGCACGCCAGGGCCGAGCAGAAAAAGGCAGGCGGGGACTATGACGTATATATTGCACAGACACGTGCAGTTGCCATGGTGTTCCTGCCACCCGCAGAGGCCGAAGCTGACAACTTGAAGAACAACACACTCTTTGAAGGCGCTGAGGTACCGGAATGATAGAGGAAACAGTAAGAAAGCACCTGGCCGGAGAGCTGGATGTGCCTCGTGTATATGGAGCTGCCGGAGAAGCCGCCGGCAGCTTTTTGTTTTGGTGGAAAAAACGGGCAGCGAGCGCAGCAACCATATCGAATCTTCCATGATGGCCGTGCAGGCATACGCAGGCACGATGCTGGAAGGCACAGCTGAACGAGGCGGTGAAACAGGCTATGGACAGCCTTGCCTGCTTTCTGAAGTGTGCGCCGCGAGGCTGAAGAGCGATTACAATTTTACGGACACAGCAAAGCAAAACTGTACCGATGCCAGGCGGTATATGACATTACGCATTACTGAGAAGGAGCGACAGAAATGGATTCGAACAAAGGTTACGGTGAGCAAGCCGAAAACGGCGGCGCTATTTACACCGTGCCGCTGGGCACACAGCTGCCCACAGATGCATCTTCGGAACTGAATGAGGCATTCAAAACTGGGCTATGCCAGTGAGGACGGGCTTGTAAATGAAAAACAGTCCGGAAAGCGACAATATCAAGGCGTGGGGCGGGGACATTGTTTACATACCAGAGCGCAAAGGGGAGGACACGTTCACCTTCACGCTGATAGAGGCCTGAATGAGGAGGCGCTGAAAGGCGGTGTACGGCGACGCCAATGTAACGGGGACACTGGCCACCGGCATTACCGTAAAGCCAACAGCACCGAGCAGCCGGCCTGCGCATGGGTGGTGGATATGATTCTGCGTGGGAATGTGGCAAAACGCATTGTGATCCCGGAACGGCAAGGGAGCGAGCGGTGGGCGAAATTACCTATGCGGATGAAGAGGCCGTTGGGTATGAGACCACTATAACGGCGGCCGCAGACGAAAGCGGTAACACGCACTATGGAGTACATCAAGGGGGCGGCTGGAGCATGATAGGGGGAAACCAAAACCGGCTTTGCGTTTGAACTGGAGGAAGCCGTGCTGGACAACATGGAACTGGTGGATGCGCTGGCCGAGATGCAGAGGATGACCCCTGGCGCTTTCGGCCGTGGTACGCATGGTGCTGGGGCCGAAACGCAAGGCACTATATGAGCACCTGCGCACGGAGGACGGACGCGTGCCGGTGAGCGCCATCAGCCAGGAAATCATGGATATTTTGAGGCATTGGGCAAAACCGGGAAAAAACTGATAGCCCTCGCCGGCATGATGGCCGCGGATGAGGACGCGCTGACGTGTGATTTTGCGGAGACGTATGGGATATGGGATATGCGAGCGTTGCCAGCCAGGAGGCTGGCAACGCTCGCAGCCAATTGAGGAAAATACCCCGCATTAGAATGTTAATTGCCGGGGCAAGAGCCCCAATAGATACCTTGTTTTTTTGGCAGCGGCCGGATAGGGCTTTTCTTTTCTGGTTTGGGCACAGACAAAAGACGGACAGAAGCGGGGCGGCGGAAGCCAAGCTCCATTTTACAGGCTGTGTTTGGAAAAGTGCGGAAAAACAGGCTGTGCGGTCATTTCGCGGCGGGGACGATTTCAAAGGCCGCGTGGGCACATTACAGGAGGTGATGGATAGTGGCCACAGAACTGGCAAAGGCATATGTACAGATAGTGCCATTCTGCCCGGGGCATTCAGGAAGCATTACAAAGACGCTGGGCGGCGAGGCAAACGCGGCGGGGATATCTGCCGGACAAGGATTTGGGCAAAACCTGGTTGGAAAGCTGAAAGGAATTATTGCTGCAGCAGGGATTGGAAAGGCGCTTTCGATGGCTGTTTCGGAAGGCAGAGCTGCAGCAGAACCTTGGCGGCACGGAAGCGGTATTTGGCCAGTTTGCGGCAAAATATCCAGAGCGCAGCCACAGACGCCTATAAGAACATGGGGCTTTCTGCAAGCGATTACATGGCGACGGCAAACAAGATGGGAAGCCTGTTTCAGGGCAGTGGCCTGGAACAGCAGCGCGCGCGGACCTGACGAGCCAGGCCATGCAAAAGCGGGGCGGCCGATGTGGCCAGCGTGATGGGCATTGATATGGAAATGGCGATGGAATCGATTGCCGGAGCGGCCAAAAGGAAATTTTACCATGATGGACAACCCTGGGCGTTGCCATGAATGCCACTACGCTGGAGGCCTATGCGCTGGAGAAGGGCGTGAATTTCAAAAGTGGAACACGGCTACGAATGCAGAAAAGGCTGAGCTTGCCATGCAGATGTTTTTTGACCGAACAAGCCAGTATGCGGGGAACTTTGCCCGTGAGAGCGAGGACACGCTTTCTGGCTCGATGGGAGCGGTGAAAGCAGCATTTTCCAACGTGCCTCGGGAACCTGACACTGGGGAAAAAGATTGGGCCCTTTTTACAGGCACTGGCGCAGACTGTGACAACATTTCTTGTGGGGAACCTTATCCCCGCGGTGTGGAATATTCTGCCCTTGCCGGGGGCCGCTGTGACCTTTATTCAGACTGCAGTTCCGCAATTGGTGACGGCCTTTCTGCAATTTCTTCCGCAGCTGCAGGCAGGGCTGACTGCCGGGGGCCGCAGTTGCTGCAAAGGGAACGGGTTGCTGAACCAGCTTGTAAGCGGGATTTTTTGCGGCGCTGCCGAATATTTTTCAGGCGGGATATTCTGCCATAGCGGAATTTGGGAACAGCATTTTTGCAAGCCTGCCCCAGGTGCTGGAGGCGGTAAGAATATCCTGCTGAACATTGTTTCGGGCATAGCGCAGATGCTGCCGCAGCTGTGGCAGAGTGCGGCGAGCATGATAGCCTCGCTGCTTACCGGCCTTGTGCAAAACCTGCCTCAAATTCTGGCGGCGGGCTTTGATTTGGTGGTGAGCCTGATATCCGGATTGTGGGAACGCCCAAGCCTTGGCACTGCGGCAGGGCAGGCAGCCCGCAAAATATGGGACGCTGTTAAAATATCGACTTGGAAAGGATATTATCAGCGGCTTATCAACGGCATCGGCGCGATGGCGGGGGCGCTGTGGGATGCGGCCGTCAACATTGCAAAATCGGCCCTGAACGCAATTGAGAGCTTTTTTTTGGCATTGCGTCTCCTTCAAAGGTGATGCGTGACGAGGTGGGCCGGTGGATACCGGCGGGCGTTGCGGAAGGCATTAGAAAAACACAAGGCCCATTACTTCGGCCATGAGCAGGCTGGCCGGCCTGACTGCCATGCCCCGCAGGCAGGCTGACGGATATGCTGGACGGAAGCAATGTGTTAAGCGGCGCGCCGGGTATGGCACTGCAGCCTGCCGGAGGTGCACCTGTGCTGCAGCAGACCATTTATACGCACGACAGCCTGAGCCCCGCAGAGTTGACGCGGGAGGCGGAGAACTTTTTGGCAAGAGCGAGGTGGAAAAACCCGTGAATAAGGACACGGTGGTGACCTATGAGAGCGGCGGGCACCGCATTGTGCTGCACAGTGCGTATGACAGTGCGTTATGGGTGACGGAGATTACAGGTGCATCCAGCAACAGCGTCGCCATCAGCGAGACACAGGGGGCCGCGCAGGTGGGCTCTACCATCAGCAGCCAATCTGTGCAGCCAAAGGATATCACAGTGAATGGGGCTGTGCTGAAGGAGTTGGAGAAAAATCGCCGCGCCATACTTGCCTGCATAGCGCCGGGAAACACTGGGCGGCTGACCATCCGGCAGGGTGGCGAGGGCTGGTATATAGAAGGGGCGCCTAAGACCACGCCTGTGTTTTCGGATGGCTCTAAGGTACAGAGCTTTCAATTTGTACTGCACTGCCCATACCCATATTTCAAAAGCACGGATGGCGGCAATTCACAGATTGCTGGGCTGACCAGGCTTTTCCGCTTTCCCTGCCTTTGGCGGGGCGGTGGTATATCTCCAAGTATACTGAGTTTTTACTCCTGTGAGAATACAGGCACAGTGCCGCTTGAATTTGAAGTAACGTTTGCGGCTGTTACCGCGGTGACAAAACCGGAGATATACCATGTGGAAAAACGCACGTTTATCCGTATTCGTAAGGTGCTGGAAGCGGGTGAAAGCATCACCGTTTCTACCATATACGGCGCAAAGGCCACGCTGCGGCAGGCGGATGGCACGGAGAGTAATGCTTTCCGTTTTTGATATTGACAGCGATTTGAATATGCAGATGGATCAGGGGAATACGATTCGTTCCGATGCAGAGCATAACCGGGAGGGCCTGCGGGTGCAGGTGATATTACCGAAAGGAGGCCTGCCGGGGATATGAACTTATATGTATATGATAAAAATTTGCAACGGGCAGGCATCATAGAGGACATCCGCAGCCTGCAGTGGCTGGAGGAGTTCAGGATGCAGGCGAGGTGAAACTAGTGTGCAGTGCAACGGAAAAAAACCGTACTTTATTGGCGGATGGTAACCGGCTGTACTGGTACGGAACATAAGGAAAGCGCTATTGTGCGGCAGGCGGAAACAACAGACGATGGAAAGCGACGCCGAACTTACTGTGCGGGCTGATGTTTTCTGGCGGCGCGCTGGGGGACGTGGTGATGGCGACGGAGCAGATAGAGGAAGTCGGAAGCCGGGATGCTGGCCTTGCGGAAAGCACCGCGGGGGCTGCCCGGCACGACCGCGGCCGCAAAGGGGCTGGCTGTGCCCATGGACACGCAGGTGACATGGGGCAGTGTGCTTGAGGCGGATATTACCCTTGCCAAGGCCGCAGGACTTGGCTTCCGTGAGGTGTTTGACCCCAGCACAGGCATGGAAACCTTTGAGGTATATGCCTGGACCGCACACAGGGCGCCAGCTACAACGGCTATTTTGGAGACGATATAGACAACCTTTCCAGCCTTAAAAATAGTGTGCGGCTCTGACGGATGGAAGAACTGCGCTATAGTGGGCGGAGAAGGCGAAGGTGCGGCACGAAAAATTGTGAGGCCTGTGAATTTGGGCACATACACAGGGACGATCTGCGCGAGTTGGTGGGTAGACGCCAAGGATATCAGCAAAAAATATCAGATTGCTGCGCCGGACGGCGCGGCGGATACACGTATACCGATGCTACCTATACCGAGGAGGAATATGCTGCAGTGCTGCAAGCGCGCGGGTTAGAAAAGCTGGCGGAATGCTTGCAGACGCTGGAGGTTGATGCGACCATCGGCCAGGGTCTGATGCAATATGGCCGAGATTATACGCTGGGGGATATTATTCCGCTGAAGCTTACCCGGTAACGGCTTCGCTGAGGCTTTCGGCCCGTGTTTCATCTAAGCAGTATGAGAGTACAGGCAAGCAAAAGTAACAGCTGCTTTCTGATTTTGAGCTGACAAAGGAGGTTTCGGTGATCTGTTTTCCCCTCGCTGACAATGGAATATGAAGCGGGAAGGACATGGGGCATACCTTGCAGTAACGCGCGGCGTGTTTTCTGGTGGAAGGGGAACTTGCTGCCACACCGGCAAGCAAAATGGACTTGCCGTGAAGGTGTCCCCGGGGCTTGCGTGGCTTAAGCGTGACCTCTGCTGCGTTGCCGCTGCTACTGGAGAGCAGAGATCATGCTGCCGCTGGAGATAGCAGACGGTGAGCTGGAGCTGTCGATGGTCATCGTGTGCCGCCTGAGACAAGGTGAAGCCAACAAATCTGAGGTTGTTGTGAAAAGGGCGAGTTCAGCGGTTCCCGTTTTTGCAACAGCCACAGCAAGCGATGACAACTATGACGAGATCTGCTGGGAGCTGTGATTATTCAGGCCGGTGCCCCGGGATTACTAAGGCGGATATATCAGCCTTCTCCTTAACGAAGACTACTGCGGCTTGATGCGAGGACGGCGGACGGGCATTCCGACAGAAGCTGTTCAGGAACCAAAGCTACACGCGCCCTGTTTAACGGTTTACTAAGAGCAGCTGCAGGGCGGGCAGATGAATTGAGCAGGTGATAGACAGGCTGTACGCAGCGAGGTGATGCTGCGCGCGGTATACGACAAGTGACGCTGACGGCGTGGTGGATGAGGCCGCGGCTGTGCAGGTGTATACGCCCCCTGCCGCCTCAGAGGCCGGCACGGATACGAGGCCGGTGCACAGGCAGCCAGCCAAACCTTTGGCGGGCCTGTGCGCCTTTCGGTGTGAGGGCCACCGGCGCTGTAACGCTGCATCACGGGGTGAAGCAGGTGCTACAGCGAAGAGGGGCGCCCGTGGGCGAAGAAAGCATCGAGGAGGTGCCCGCGCGAATGCCTGCCAAGCTGGGCGGTAAGGAAGAATCGGCCCTTTCGGTGGGGAACTCGGCCAAGCTGGGCGGCAAAACGCTGACCGTGTCTGTTCAGGCAACTGGAACGATCACATTCAAATAAGGGGGAAAAGAAAATGCAAAAGCTTATTTACGGAATGGAAACGCATATGAGGTGCACGACGAGACCGTCTGCTGCCCTTCGGGCAGTGCAGAATGTGCGGAATTACTTTGAGATTTACATGCCGGAAAAGACAATGACCTTCAACCAGTTCGAAGCGTTTTGTAAAACGAAGAGGCCATGGATACGCTGCAGCCCAGGACATGGAGGGCGATGAAATACTGCCCTTTCCCATTACACTGTGCCCGCTGAAATTGCCAAAAAGCGCGTTACGCTGTACGACAACCAGACGGGCAAGACCACAGAAGAGTGCGCCTGTATGCCAGAATGGACAGCTCACTTATATCGAACAGAAGCTGGCCGAACTGGGGCTGATGTGAGATGGCGCTGGAGCTGAACGGCACAAGCATCCCCTCCAGCGGGAAGATGGTGTGCAATGGGACCTCGCTAAAGCAGATTAAACATCGACGGCACAAAGGTGTGGCAGAGTGGCTTGAACCTTATTGCCCAAAACAGATGGACAGCGACAAACTGGCGAGATGGTTACTGGTCAAGCTCTACTAGTGAGCTTGCGGTTAGCGCAAAGTGGCGTACAGATTGGTGGAACTATATGATTGTTCGCAGCACAGATGCGTTAAACCTAAGCGGGTTTGCACAAATTACCTTATCATGGTGGAACAGTGCGGGCGATATTAACTTCCATGGCTTTATCGGCCTTTCTACGAACGCCGACCTTGATGCCGCAGACTGGCATAACACGAATATTTCACATGTGTTTGTAGATGCGGTGGGACAGCTAATATGTCGGGTACAAATAAAGTATTTTCGATTCCTTCCTCGTATCGAAAAAACGGTGTCTATCTCTATGTACAGCGCAATTATTATGAATCTGCATGTACGGCTTGCGAAACATTTCATGTAACACGAGCAGAATTCTCATAGGGTAAAAACAAACAAATGAACACAATTGAAAAGACGCGGGTACATGCTGACATGCGGAGGATGCACGCAGAGGAGGTTGCGCAGCAATGACAGGCTCAGTCTTTGTAACAAAAGCGCATGCAGGCGTATGCGGGCAATTACACCAGGGCCGCAGCCGCTACGGCAAATTACAGAGATTACCGTGCACCATTGCGCGGGTATCATGAGCATTGATGACCTGGGCCGCCTGTGGCAGCGTGTGGGGCGCGAGGGCAGCAGCCATTACGGTGTAAGCGGCACCCACATAGGCCAGTATGTGAGCGGGGATGATATCGCCTGGACAAAATAGCCACTGGGCGTCAACTGCCGGGCTGTAACCATTGAGACAAGCAACAGCGGCGGTGCGCCGAACTGGCCGGTGGCCGATGATACACTGCAAACCCTCATCAAACTGGTGGCAGACATTGCAAAGCGCAACGGCCTGCACCCGCTGGCGCTGGGCAAGACGCTGACATGGCACAGCATGTATGCCGCTACGGCTTGCCCTGGCCCTTGCCTCAAAGGCAAGCTGCAGTATATTGTCGATGAGGCCAACAAACTGAATGAACAGGAGGATTTTGAGATGGTACAGCCGTTATCACCGGATAATATCACGATGCAGATAGGCCCTGCCAGCAGCGGGGACAGGGCCCTTTTGAAACATCAGGCGCAGAGCCTGGGCCTTGGCTACAGCGAAGGGGCTGCGGATGGCAGCGGCAACGCGCAGGGCCATAGCCCGGCGTCCTGCTGGTGACCAGCGCATGGTGCTGACAAAGGCCGCGGAACTGGGGCTGGGGTACTGCATCTATACGCCGCCCGCAGAGACCGGACGAGCCGGACAAGCCCGCGGAGGATGATGTAGAGGCATTGCGCGCGAGCGCATGGAGGCCGCAGGCCGAGGCAGGCGTTTGCGCAAAGCCTTGCCAGCATGACGGCAGAGCGCGATGCTGCATGACAGAACAGGAGGCACAGGCACGGGGCGCCGATGCCAGCGCTTAAAAATAGTCGTCACCAAAAATAGAGGCCGCGCGTGAGAGTGGCTGACAGATGGAGCTTTTGCAGGATATCATCACAGCAGTGCTGCCCCTTGGTGGCGGCCTTCGCGGTGGGGGGGCGGTTAAAAAGCAACGCAAAAAAAGACAAAGCCATGGAGCAGGGCCTGAAGATGCTTCTGAGCGCCAAAGTGATAGACTTGGGTCTGCACTACATCGAGACAGGCGAAATTCCCCGGAATGGAAACTCTGAAAGGCTGCTACCATGCGTATGAGGCGCTGGGCGATGGCGACCACTCTGTGAGTGACATCGTGCGGCGCTGTGAACAGCTTGAGATTCGCAACGGATAAAGGAGGATGCATATGGACGTATCTATTTTCGGGCTTTTGCCACTGTGGTGGCCATCACGGTACTTTGCTACTTGGTGGGCATCGTCGTTAAGGCAACGCCGTTTGACAATAATAAGTACATTCCCATTGCCTGCGGCTTTGCAGGCCTTTGTGGGGCCTTGCGGCACTATATTTGGGCATGCCGGGTTTCCGGCCACAGACCCCATCACGGCCGCGGCTGTGGGTGTGGCGTCCGGCCTTGCCGCCACGGGTATTGACCAGGCGGTAAAGCAGCTGAAGAAATAATACAGGCCCCGGCATTTGCCGGGGCCTACTTTTTAAAGAGGAAAGTACGGTGGAATCATGTGTTCTTTCATATAAAGGACAATGGCACTGATAAGCTGGCCATTGGAAGGCGGATCTAGTAATATTCGGTTCATTAGGTGCTCCATCGTGGCGCGGCCTTCTCCATTCCATCCATCGCAGATGCTGCGGCGAATACTGGATTCGATGCTTTCTGCTGACACTCCGCACGCTTCTGCCACTGACGGATAGATTCCCTTAATAATTTTAGTGAGTAAAGACATATCGTGATATGCTGTTACAATGGCCAGGCCAAGGTATTTGTAGGCCACATAATTTGGAGTGATGCCCATGGCTACTAAAATTCCCGACAGACTGCGCATATATTATCCGCCCACTTTCTACAGTTTTTCGCGTTTCAGCATAAGCAAGGGATTCCATAAAGCAATCGAACCGAAGGAAGTTTTTGGAAATCGCTTGTTTTCGCTGTTTTCGGTTAGTAGTATAAAGTATATCAGATAGTTCAGCCCATCCTGCAGGATGAGTAGCGGCGGACGCTTGGCCCGGCGCTGCCGATTGCCAGCACGAAGCCAGGGTATTCACCCTCCGGCAGATCGTTTTCGCCTTCGTCGGAGGCAAGGCTCAGGTAAGTGATGACGAGCGCCGCCCAGGTGGGTTCATCCACAATGCCCGTGATGGCGAAGGCGAACTCCCGCTGGAAGCTCTCCACGGCGTCCTTGGTTTCGGGGCCAAATTCGCCGTCAAGCACGGTGATGGGGGAGATGGTGTCGTAGAACGAGCCGATGTACGCCAGCATGAACTGAACGAACTGCACCATACTGCCGCTCATGCCCTCCTGAAGGTCATAGCCCGGGTATGCAAACACACGGAAGCGGTTCACCGGGCCGTCCACGTTGCGCAGCGTGGAGAACTGGTTGTAAATGCTGTTCCAGGTGGCGGGGCCGACGACGCCGTCCACCGCCAGGCCGAACAGGCGCTGATAGGCCCGCACGGCTTCCGCCGTTGCGGTGCCGTAAATGCCGTCAAAGGCGATGACGGGAATTTCCGTGTAGTAGGCGCTCATCAGGTACAGGTAATACTGCACTTCCTTGACCGCCCGTCCCGTAGAGCCGATACGCAGAGGCGCACCGGGGTAAGTGCCCGGGCGTTCGGTGGGCGCCAGCAGGCCGTTGATGATGCCTGTGTACACCTCGTAGATCTTGTTCCAGGTCAGCTTGCCCACCAGACCGTCCACGGTAAGCCCGTAGAATTGCTGGAAAGCGCGCACAGCACGCTCGGTGGCGGAGCCGAAGATGCCGTCCGCCGTGATGGCCGGGATGGCGCTGTTGGAGTTGGAGATGATGCGCAGATAAAACTGCATTTGCTTGACGTCGTTGCCGCGGCTGCCTACAGCGAGCGTGGTGCCGGGGAACTGGCCCGGAGTATCGACGTTGGGCGGGGCGATATCTGTCTGGATAGAGCTGTATTCGTTGTAGATGCTGTTCCAGGTCGCCTGTCCCACGATGCCGTCCACCGTCAGGCCGAAATGCTGCTGGAAGGCGCGCACGGCCCGGTCCGTGGCCTGGCCGAAGATGCCGTCTACCGTGACGGTGGGAATGGTGTCCACAAATTCGGCCACGGCGTTGAGCCAGAACTGGATCTGTTCCACATCGTCGCCGCGGCTGCCCACACGCAGCAGGGTGCCGGGCCATTGGCCGGCTACAAGGTTGCCGGTGGCGGCCTCGCCTTCGCTGGAAAGCTCCGCAAGCTTTTTGACCGCTACGTAAATATAGCTGATCTTGTACCAGGTATCCCGGCCGACAACCCCGTCTTGGGCAAGGCTGAACTGCTTTTGAAATTTTTTTACCACAGCCTCGGTAGAGGCGCCAAACACGCCGTCCACCTCGAGAGTGCCGAAGAAGGGGTAGTTGCGGGCGATGCGGTTGAGCTGGCGCTGAATGGTGCGCACGGCATTGCCTGTGCTGCCCAGGCGCAGCGGTGTGCCGGGATAGCTTTCGGGAATGGCCTGAATGTTGTTGGTGCGTACGATCTCAATGTTGTTGCCGTAGTAATATTGCAGGATGGACAGCGCGTTGCGTCCCTGATTGGCCAGCGTGACGGTGCCCCATTGCTTCATGCCGGGGCAGGATACGGTTTTGCCGTCGCAGTACTCGGTGTAATAGGGGTCGATGGTACCGATGCGGCGTACGTAGGTGTTGAAGATGTCGTCGGTAATGCGGCTCATCACCTCGAAGATGTTGCGGCCATGGACGTAGTACTGGTCGTAGCTGGTGGCGGGCTGCATGTTCAGGCCGATGGCGCGCTCGTCGTCGCCAATCGGTATCATCACCAGCTCGGCGATGGCCGTCTCGCCGTCGAAAATTTGAACGCCTTCGATGTGCACCGCTTCATAGCCCTCGCGCTCGGCCACGAGGTTGTATACCCCGTAGGGGCGCTGGGTATTGGCCTCGTCCAGTGAAAGGCTGCGGGGCGGGCACGCCAATGATAATGCAGAAAACAGGCCGTCCTCGCCGGTCTCGGCTGTCCATCTGGCGCCGTCCTCACCTGTGACAGTGAGGTGTACGCCTGCCACAGGCAGGGCGTCTTGCGCTGAATAGCTTCGCGCAGTAAGAAAACCCGTGCCGGTGCCGGCGGCGCGCTGAGTGTCTGGGAATGTCATTGCCATGAAAATTCTCCTCTCTGGGGCTTATGGGCGCGGCCGTCTCCGGGCGGGCACGCGCCGCGCGCCCTTTGTGGCAGTCTATTCGGCGCAGGGCTGTGCGGCCACCGGGGCGGGCTTCCTTTTTTGCGCGTTTTGTACTATACTGTAAGCAAAAGGTAGAATACCGGGGGCAAAGGAGAGGGCACGATGGAGTATTTGCTGGAAAATGAATTTTGCAGGCAGCTGTGTCATCCCAGGGGGCGGAGCTTGTCAGCATAAGAGATAAAGCCGCCGGGCGGGAGCTGATGTGGGCAGGCGGACGCCGGCGTGTGGGGCCGCCATGCGCCCATTTTGTTTCCCTTACTGCGGGCGTTTGCGGGCGGTGCGTTCACGCACCGCGGCGTGCGCTACGAGGGCGGGCAGCACGGCTTTGCACGCGATATGGAGCATGCGCTGGTAGAAAAGATGAAGCGCATGTGTCGCTGTGCCTTGAGGCCAATGTGCTCACCATGGAAAAGTTTCCTTTGCCTTCCGGCTTGTCAATACTTATTCGCTGGAGGGGTGCAGCGTAGTGCACCATGTGCAGGTGGAAAACCAGAGCGGGGAAGACATGCCCTTCTCATTTGGCTACCACCCCTGGTTTTGTCTTGCCCCTTCGATGCCGCGCACGGCACACAGGACTATGTGCTGCGTTTCATTCGCCCCAGACCCCACGGTGGTGGGAGGTGGACGAGGCCAGCGGCCTTGTGACGGGCGGCACCCATACGCTGTTTGAAAACGTTACAGATATTCCCCTGACAGACCATTTGTTCGACCATGACAGCATCTGCATGAAGGGCCTTACGGCTGATACGCTCAGCCTTGTGGAAACAGGCACGGGCCGCGGTATTTCGGTGGACATTACAGGCTTTCCCTATGTCCTGGTGTGGAGTGTGAAGGGCCCGGTGCGTTTTGTGTGCATCGAGCCGTGGCACGGCCTGCCGGATTCGGCCGGGGCCACAGGTGAATGGCTGGAAAAGCCGGCCACCGTGCACCTTTGCGCCGGATGAGAGCTGGGGCACAAGCGCAGCTGCGCATGGCTTTTTCAGCTTTGAAGAAGCCACGCGGCCCATTGCCGGCCGGTGGGAAAGAGGATAAAATAAAGACGTGGCTGCGAAAGCCACGTCTTTTCCTTTAAAAGGCCGGTTTTTGAACGGCGCAGGGGCGGCCTTGTGCTCAGGGCGACTCAGCGAAAAACGCTGCGGACATTCCAGCGCCCGGGGCGTTTTGCTTCGCGGATTGCGCATACAGGGCCGCCCTGTGGAAGCGCGCTTTTGCAGTCGCTCGAAAAAGGGGCCTATCGTACCTCGCTCCGCATAGCCCAAACCGCTCTGTATGTTTGCGCCTGCACCTTCAACAGCGTTGGCGATCATTGCAGCCCGCGATGATAATGGCTGCCGCGATTATAATTTGACCGATCAGATTCTGATATTCTTTCATCTGTACCCCCTCCCAACCCAGAGCTGGCATGTTTGTTCGGCTTCATGTTATCACATGGCGGGATAATACACAAGAACAGCCGCAGCAGAGCGAAATGCTGTGTGTCAACCGCCTTACGGGCGGGCCGCCTTTTCTTCATTTTACACCAGTTCACACAGGATGCTGTTCTGCAAAAGCATGCCCTGCGGCAGAAGACGCAGCACGTCGCCGTCAAAAGCGGCAAGGCCATGGCTGCACAGTGTTTCAAGGAATGCCATCTGCCTCTGAGAGAAGCCCCGGCCCCAGCCCTGCTTCAGCGCGCGAAGGAAAGGCCCGCCGAAAGCCGCAGCTGCAGCATGATATAGTCTTCCCGTGTGCAGGCGCCGTCCTGCTGGTAGGCCGCAGGCCCGGCCAGAAACTGTGCCGTGCCCTGCGGGCAGAAAGCGCCTGCCGCCAAGGCAGCTGTGGGCGTGCGGGCCAAGGCCCAGGTAGTGCTGGCAGTTCCAGTACAGCAGGTTGTGCCGGCTGGCGAAGCCGGGCTTTGCGAAGTTGGATATCTCATACTGGGCGTAGCCGCGCGCGGCCAGCGCGCGTCTGTGCAAAGGTAAAACCCGGCGGTTCTGTCGTCATCCGGCAGGGCTCGGGCGGGGCTTCGCCCCAGGGGGGTGCCGGGTTCCAGCTTCAGCAGGTAGCACGAGATATGCGTACAGCCGCCGTCCTGCAGAAGATCCAGCGTGGCGGTTAGCTTCTTTTCCGTATAGCCGGGAAGCGCCAGCATCACGTCGCCTGAAATGTTGGCAAAGCCTGCCTCGCGTGCCCAAAGCAGCGCTTTTGCGGCTCTGCGCGGCCGTGCGGGCGCCCCATGCGGCGGAGGCTTTCGTCGAAGGCTGTCTGCACGCCCAGAGAAAGGCGGTTCACGCCAGCGGCAAGAAAGCCGCGCAGCAGGGCAGGCGTCAGCGTTTCCGGTTGGCCTCCAGCGTGATTTCCCCGGCAGCGGGCCGCACCGCGTCAATCAGCCGCGCAGCCTGGGCCGGGCGCAGCAGGCTGGGCGTGCCGCCGCCGAAATACAGGTGTCCGGCGCGCCCGGAAGCGCCAGCGCAGGCGGCCAGCTCGCGCAGCAGGGCGTCCACATATTCCTGCGGAACAGCGGGCGCTGCCGCCCAGGGAGTAAAAATCGCAGTATCGGCATTTGAAAGACAGTAGGGGATGTGAAAATATATGCCCTGCACGGTGCTCCTCCTTTTGCCTGTGCGGCGCAGGGCGCTTTTTTCTGCATGCCTGGCCGTGCGGCAGAAACCCATGATGTGAAAAAATAGTACCATAAATGCCCCGGCCGCGCCAGAGGCATTTTTCTTGACACAGGGTGTTTTCAGGGTAAGCTTATACTATATGTGACAATGCGCGTTTGCGCGGCAGGAAAAGAGGAAATGGGAATATGAAGCGAGTCGTCATCATCGGCGCTGGGCCTGCCGGGCTGACGGCAGCCAAAGAGCTGCTTGCAGGCAATGAGCCATATGACATCACCATTCTGGAGGAAAGCAGAGATAGGCGGTATCTCGCGCACCGTGCGCTGCGCAGAGGGCAACCGTATGGATATTGGCGGGCACCGCTTTTCTCGAAAAGCGACGAGATTATGCAGCGATGGGCGCAGGATGGTGCCCTTGCAGGGCGCGCCCAGTTTTGATGACGCCAGGCTCGGCCGCGAAAAAGCCGCTGGCACAGGGCGGGCCGGACCCGGAGAAGGAAGACCGCGTGATGCTTAAAGAGACCGCGTGTCCCGTATTTATTACGGCAACCATTTCTTCGACTACCCCATCAGCATGAAGTGGGAAACAATCCGCAACATGGGCTTTGCCACCACTGTGAAGGCCGGGTTCAGTTACCTGAAGGCCATGGTGGTGAAAAGCCGAGACGAACCTTGAAAACTTACATCAACCGCTTTTGGCAAGGTGCTGTACAGCATGTTTTTCGAGGGCTATACCGAAAGCTGTGGGGCGCCACCCCAGCGAAATAGCGGCAGATTGGGGTGCCCAGCGCGTAAAGGGGCTTTCTATCCTGAGCCTTTTGAAGAACATGCTGCCCAAGGGCAAAAACGCCGAGGTTGAGACAAGCCTGATTGAGCAGTTCTGGTATCCGAAGTTCGGCCCCGGCCAGCTTTGGGAGACGCTGGCGGCAGATGTGCAGGCGCAGGGGCAAAGCTGCAGTTCGGCCCACAGCGTAAAGCGCGTTGTGTGCGAGGGCGGCAGCGTAAAGGCTGTTGTGTGCAGCACGCCGGAGGGCGAAAAGACGGTGGAGGGTGACATTTTTATCTCTTCCATGCCGGTGAAAGACCTTGTGCTGGGCATGGAGAGTGCCGCGCCTGCACGCGTGCAGGAGCTGGCTGCCGGCCTGCTCCTACCGCGATTTCGTCACCGTGGGCCTTCTGGTGCCCCGCCTTGGGCTGAAAAAAATGAGACAGCCATGAAGACACTGGGCAACATCGTGCCCGACTGCTGGATTTATGTGCAGGACCCGCGTGTGAAGCTGGGCCGCATCCAGATTTTCAACAACTGGTCCCTTATATGGTAAAGGAAACCGGAAAATACCGTGGATTGGCCTTGAGTATTTCTGCACAGAGGGAGACAGCTTTGGAGCATGACGGAAGAGCAGTGCACGGCTTTTGCTGTGTCTGAGCTGGAGAAGATGGGCGTGGTGCAGAAAACGATGTGCTGGCCTCGCACCGTGAGCGTGTGAAAAGGCATATCCAGCCTATTTCGACACTTACGACCATATGGATGAGATTGTCTCGTTCCTGAACGGCTTTGAAAATCTGTATTGTGTGGGCCGCAACGGCCAGCACCGCTATAATAATATGGGTACCATTCCATGCTTACGGCTATCCGCGCAGCCGAAGCTATCGGCAGGAACGGCCAGGGCAAAGATGCCATTTGGAACGTGAATACCGAAAAAAATATCACGAAGAAAAAAGCAAAGTGCCCCCGCAGGCCTGGCCTGGGGGCACTTTTTGGTGTATGGCCTGTGCTGCACAAGAGAATGTGATGTATAAAACGGCGCTACCTCGTTTTATCATATGAGGAAAGAGATGGCGCCTAAATGCAGCCCCTGTGATATAATAACATGCCTGTTCGCAGGGATGGCAGGCAGGGCACCGTCCCTGCTGCATGGAAGAAAAGGGGAGAAGCTGCTTGATTGCTTTGCTGCTGGCACCGGTGGTATCTTGTGCTGAATGCCTATCTGGCGCGCTGGCTTGTGCGCGCTGGATGGCTGCATGCACCCATTGGTTCAGTGAATAAATGGGCTGTGGGGTGCGTCATGGCCTTTTATGCTTTTGTTTCACTTTCGCCCCTTACGTTTCTTGTCACATTACAGGGCCCTGCGCACCGCTTTTTGAAGCTGCTGGGCAATTACTGGTTGGAGCACGCTGGCTTATATCCTGCTCACCGTGCTGGCGCTGGACGCCGCTCGCCTGATATGGAAGCATACAAAGCCGGGTGCGCGGGCTTCGCCATCCGCGGCGCATGTTCGCTGCACTGGGCGGGCTGCCATTCTGTTTGTGGCAGGCGTCAGCGCATGGGGATTTTCCATGCGCAGAGCGTGGTGCTGCGCGAAGAGGATGGTCACGGTGCGCAAGGCGTGTGCTGCCGCGCAGGAGGTGAGCTGCGCATTGCCCTCGTATCCGATTTGCACCTTGGTTATAATGTGGGTGCGGCGCAGGTGCAGCGCGTGGTGGAAGATTAATGAGGCACAGCCGGACGTGGTGGTGTTGGCGGGCGATATTTTGCCAACGAGTATGCGGCCGTGCTAACCGATCCGGAGGAAATAGCCGCCCTGCTGCGCGGCATCCGCAGCCGCTTCGGCGTATATGCCTGCTGGGGCAAACCATGATGTGAGTGAGCAGCTGCTGGCGGGCTTTTCCTTTGCTGCGGCAGACCCCGATGCAGAGGATGACGCCTTGGGCCTTTTCCGGCAGGCGGGCGTGCGGCTTTGGAAGACGAGAGCGTGCTGGTGGGGGATGCCTTCTATATTGTGGGCCGGCAGGACCCTCAGCGCCAGAAAAGCTTGGCGAGGGCAGGCTTTCCCCGGCGCAGCTTCTGGCCGGGCTGGATATGGACAAGCCTGTGTTTGTCATAGACCACCAGCCCCGCCAGCTGGAGGAGCTGGCTGCCGCCGGAGCGGACCTTGACCTTTCAGGCCACACGCACAACGGGCAGCTTTTCCGGGAAATATTCTGATCCACCTGTTTTGGAAAAACCCGGCGGGTATTCTGCAGGTGGGAAACATGACATCCTGCGTGACGCAGGGCGCGGGCGTATGGGGCCCGGCCATGCGCCGTGGGCACAGACAGCGAGGTGGATGCTGCTTCGCGTTCAATTTGCTAAGAGGCTATTTATTGCAGAGGGGCATTGCCGTGTGGCAACCGAAGCATTGGAAGAAAACCGCGAGGAAAGCCCTGAATGCAAACTGTGGACGCATTTGTGGCCGCCTGCGTGCTGGTGAGCTTTCACAATTTGGGCGGGCTGAGTTTTCCCGCGCCGGCGGGCATGGCAGGCGCCGCGCCCGGCGCCGGGGGCCAGCTTCAGGCCGGGCACCCGGCGGGAAAGCAATGCGCAGATTTGGGAAGAATTTTGAAAAACACATCCGCCGGGCAGGCGCTGGAAAAGGTGCAGGCCAGCCCCGGCCAGGCAGAGGCGTGCTGAGCAGGATTGGCCAACGATATCACGGCCTCCGGCTCATTTTTGTTCGGCGCGCTGAACGCCGTGAACCAGATGGCCTTTCAGGGGCGCGTGAGCGCAGGCGCAGTCATCGCCTTCGGCGCCCTGCTCACATTCTGCTGGTGGGTGCTTGTGGGTGGGGTGCTTCCAGTGGGCGAGCGGCGCTTTTTTCTGGAGAGCAGGGTGTACCGCGGCACGCGCTTCCACTGCGTCTTTCTGCCTTACCGCGTGCACCGCACAAGGCGCACGGTACTTGTGGTGCTGGCGCGGGATGTAAAGCTGTTCCTGTGGGCGCTCACGATTGTGGGCCTGCCGGTAAAGCTGTATTCCTACGCCATGGTGCCCTATATCCTTGCCGAAAAACCCCGCTGCGCCCTGCGGGGAAGGTTTCGGCTTTAGCCCATTAGCGGATGAAGGGGCCGAAAATGGGCGCTGCTTTCTTTTTAGTCGCTTCTTTTATCTGCTGGTATGTGCTGAATGTGTTCACACTGGGCCTGCTGGATATTCTGTTCATCTCTGCCCTACCGCAAAGCTGTATATGCGGAGGTATAATATATGGCGCTGCGCGGCGAGGCCGTGCTTTTCAGGGGGCCAGTGGCTGTGCGACACCCTGCTGGAGGCCGCCCCCTGTGAAGGGGGAATATCCCGCCGGGCAGTATATCCTGCCGGAGGCGGAAGGCCGCCGGTGGCTGCCAGGTGGATTATCACTGCAATTATTTCCTGCAGACGCTTGTGCTGCTGTTTTTACCTTTTCGCTTCTGGGCTGGGGTGGGGGGTGAGCCTGCATGTGTTCGGCAGCGGCGTCGTTTGTGAACCGCGGTGTGCTGCACGGGCCTTGGCTGCCTATTTACGGCACGTGCGGTGTGCTTTTTGCTGGTGCTGCTGAAGAAAGTGCGCGACAACCCGCTGGCCACGTTCCTTTTTTGGGCATGGTGGTGTGCGGTTTGGTGGAATATTCCACGGCATGGTATCTGGAAACCTTCAAGCACGCCAAATGGGTGGAATTACAGCGGCTATCCTCAACCTGCACGGGCGCATCTGTGCCGAGGGCCTTTTGGTGTTCGGCCTGGCGGCTGTATGTTCATTTGTGTGCGGGCCCGCTTTGAACAACCTGTACGCCAAGGTGCCCGGGCGTGTGAAGACCGTCGTTTGTACCGCGCTGCTGGCCGTATTTCTTTGGATTTTGCATTCCTCCTTTGGCCGAACACGGGCGAGGGCATTACCGATTACCCCGTGCCCACCCTGCCGTCAAAGCAATAGAAAATATATGAAAGTTAGGCCCGGTAAAGCCGGAGGCTTGGTAAGCCCTGAAGGGGTATATTACCGGCAAAGCCTCCTCAAGAGGCACTGAATACTCTGTCTCCTGCATCACTTGCCCCGCCCCTCGTAAACGGGGTTCTTCCCGTTGCGTGCTGCATCTTTTTGGTATTGTATACCATCTCGCTTCGCTCGCAACTGACAGCGAAAGCCTTTTTACTCTCCCCGGCAAAGCCGCGGGTTACGCCGTTTTGTTAAAAAATAAAAGAGGCCGCGCCCATTTAAAAAATGCGGGGCGCGGCTTTTCTGTGCTTTTCTGCCGCCGGGCGGGTGCTCAATAGGCTTTGCCCCACACCACCATGACCTTGGCGGGGCTGCCGCAGCAGGGGCACACGTCTGAGATATGCTCCTGCTCAAAAGGCATGCAGCGGCTGGAGAGGCCGGCCTTTTTCCTCTTCATCCCATATCCTCGCAGGCCTCGCTGCCGCACTGCACATCGTCTTGATATAACCGCTTTTTCTTTGGCGGCAATATCCATTACCTCGTCCATGGTGGAAGCCGCAAAGGTGCGTGCGGCGCGGTTTGCCTGGGCGCGGGTAGTTGCAGGGCTGCCCACGGCCTTCAACTGCTGGGGTATCGGCCTCCAGCTCCTCCAGCGGGGTAAAGCAGCTTTTCACGGTCCGTGGCGCACCAGCACGCACTGCCCTTTTTCAATGTCCTTAGGGCCTATCTCCAGCCGCAGGGGTACACCCTTCATCTCCCACTGGGCAAATTTCCACCCCGGGAATTGTCGGCGGCGTCAGCTTCACGCGGCAGAGCCTTGCAGAAAGGCGCGCGCGCAGCTCCTCTGCTTTTTCCATCACGCCGGGCTTGTGCGCGGCCACCGGGCACGATCACCACCTGATGGGCGCCACAGCCGGGGGCAGGATAAGGCCCTCGTCATCGCCGTGCGTCATGATGATGGCACCCACCAAGACGGGTGGAAACGCCCCACGACGTCTGGAAGGGATATTGCAGTGTGTTGTCGCGTCCGGTGAACTGCACGCCGAACGCGCGCGAGAACCCGTCGCCAAAATAATGGCTGGTGCCGCTTTGCAGCGCCTTTGCCGTCGTGCATCATGGCCTCGATGGTATGCGCCCGCAAATTTTTCACTGTCTGTCTTTGCCTTTCAGAACGGGATGTGCTCAAATCGTCCTCGCAGAAGGAGGCATAGGTGTTCAGCTGCTGCTGTTTCGGCGCAATGGCTTCCTCAGCCGTCTCGTGAATGGTATGCCCCTCCTGCCACCAGAACTCGCGGCTGCGCAGGAACGGGCGGTCGTTTTTCCCAGCGCACCACGCTGCACCACTGGTTGTACTTCATGGGAAGGTCGCGCCAGTGAGTGCAGCACATGCGCATAAAAGTGGTCGGGCAGAACAGCGTCTCGCCGAGGTGGGGCGCACGCACAGGCGGTCCTCAGCTTTCCGAGCCCCCCCCATCGTCACCCACGCCCTTCGGGGGCAAAGCCCTCCACGTGGCCTTCTTTTTGCAGAAGGCTTTCAGGTATGAACAGCGGCATGGCCACATTTTCGTGGCCGGTCTCTTTGAAGCGCTTGTCCAAAAGGCATGATGTTTTCCCAGATGGCATAGCCATACGGGCGCAAAATCACGCAGCCTTTCACGGCCGAGTAGTCCACCAGCTCTGCCTTCAGGCAGATGTCGGTGTACCACTGGGCGAAGTCTTCATTGATGGGGGTGATGGCTTCCACCATTTTTTTGTTTTCGCTCATACGGCATTCTCCTTGCAGAAAAGTTCAGCGGCATGCGGAAGGGCAGAAACCCGCCCGCACCCGGATAATAAAAGCCCCCAAGGTTTGGGGGCTTTAGCAAACCGGAAACTCAGGTGTTTTTCTTCGATGTAGCGCACAACGTCGCCGACGGTGTGAAAATCTTCGATTTTGTCGTCCGGCATTTCGCCGAATTCGTCTTCCAGCGTCATGGACAGGTCCATCGATGTCGAGGCTGTCCGCATCGAAGTCTTCGAGGAGGTTCGAATCCATCGTAAACACGATCCTCGTCGAGATCGAGCTGGTCGCAGATGATCTCCGCACGCGTTCAAAAACCTTCTTTTTTTCCCTCCCATATGCGCCGCACGGGCCTTTTGGCGGCACGGGCGGCGAAATATTATATCGGCGTTTCCGTGCTTGTCAAGCGGAAATGAAAAATACCGCTTCGCTGCGCCGGGCGGCCCGGCGCATGTGGCTGCCCTGCCCGTTTGCGCCGGAAAACGGCTGTTTTATGCCGCCCGCCCCGTGGCAGGGCATGCCTGCGCCGCCGTGCGCATAGAAATCAAAATGTGGGCCGGGCAGCCTGTGCCGCCCGGCGTGTACGGTGAACAAGCGTGGCCTGGCACGCCATGCCGGAAAAGGGGGATATGTTGTGCAGATGGGCTTTGTCAAGATGCACGGCTGCGGCAACGATTATCTTTATGTGGACGGCATTTCAGGCGCCGCGCCTGCACCGAAGGCCGCGGCACAGGCAGCGCCGCGCCTTGCGCCCGGCATACGGGCGTGGGGGCGGATGGTATCATTCTGCTTTTGCCCTGAAGGGGCGGATGCGCGCATGCGCATGTTCAACGCAGACGGCACCGAGGGGCGCTATGGCGGCAATGGCGCGCGCTGTGCCAGGGGCGCTTGATGGCGCGGCCTCACGGCGCAAAGCGGGCGCGCGCTGGTGCGCACAAACAGCGGCCTGCGCACGGTGACGCACAGGCCGGGCGGCCTTTACACGGTGGAGATGGCGCCTCGAGTGGCGGGCAGAGGAAATGGCCTTGCGGGCCTGCGGGGCCGGGTGCTGGGCCGCCCGCTGGAGTTTGAAGGCGAAAGCCGCCGTGAGCTGCGTGGCGGTGGGCAAGCGTGCACTGCGTGCAGTTCCGTGCCGGATACAACGGCCCTGCGCCTGGAGGAGCTGGGCCCGCGCGTGGCATATGCAGGCTGGTTCCCTTCGGGGGCAAACGCGGGTTTGCGCAGCTGTGGAAAACGAGCTGCGCATGCGGTATACGAGCGCGGCAGCAAAGAGACGCTGGCCTGCGGCACAGGCGCCTGCGCCGCGGTAGCGTGGGCGTTGGGGGCTGTGCAACAGGGCAGCCCAATAGCGGTGCACATGCCCGGCGGCACGCTGTGGGTGAGCGAAAACGCGGGGCAGCTTTTGCTCACGGGCCCCGTACAGGCCGTGTTTTGAGGGCAAAGCAGAAATATAAAAAAGGCCGCGGAAAGGCGTGTTGACGCAAGAAAACACCGGCTTGGGCTGGCTTTCAGTGCCTGATGCATGCAAAAAGCCCGGCGGGCCTGACGGGCTTTTTCGCACGCCGTTCCTCCAAAGCTGCCCGGCCAAAACCGCCCGGAGCCCCGAAAGCGGCAGCTTTTGATGCAGAGCAGGGAAGCTTTCCGCTGGCGCCCTCTGCGGCTGTTGAGGGAAGCCGAGGAGGCTGTGCGCAAAACTGTCTTCCGGGGCGATGCTTTCTGCGGCAGTGCGCCTGAAAGGGCCGATTTCTGCCCGCGCGGCGCGCATCCCGGCAAGGCCGCACAGGCGAGGCTCTTTAGCCGCGGCGGCCGTAAAGAATAGGCGCTCCTGCACGGCGCGGCCTTGTGTGCAAAGGGGCATCATGCGGCGCGCGCTTTGCTCCGCCCATTGCTTCCCGAAGAAGGCAGCCATGCCTGTACAGGCATGGCTGCTTCAAAGAGCGGGCCAAAGGCGCGGCGCGCTTTGGGGTTCTGTTTTTTTGGGGGCATATGCTGCAGCAGGGCCTTTGCCCGTTTTCACAAAAGACAAAGGGGAAGTAACATGCAGCCGAATCTGAATTTTTCCCGTCTGGGGGAAAACTACCTGTTTTCCGGAGGTGCGCGCGCGCACCCGCGCATTCTGCGAGGCACCCCGGCGTGCGCGTGACAGACCTGGGGATGTGGACGCTGCTGCTGGCCGCGCCTGTGGTGCGTGCTTTGCGCGCGCGGCGTTCTGCGGAAATGGGCCGCCGCGAAACCTCCGCGGCTATGCAGCCCCGCAGGATATGCCTTCTGCGCGAGGTGGCGCTGGCGGCGCGGTATGCGCGGCTGGGCGCATCCTCGCCGGAGATATCTTTGTTCCGACGGCGAAAAAGCGACCTTTCCGCCATTCTTGGCCCTCTGTTTTCGCCGCAAAACACGGTGCTGGTGACAAGCCCGGCCTCACCCTGTGTATGTGGACACAAACCTTGTGTGCGGGCGACGGGTGCAAACTCTGGCGGCCACGCGGAAAACGGTTTTCTGCCTCGCCAGGGCCGGATATTCCCAGGCCGATATTGTATATTCTGTAGCCCGGCAACCCCACAGCGCCGCATACAGCATGGACGGCCTTGCCGCATGGGTGCGCTGGGCGCTGGGGCACGGCGCGCTGCTGGTGTTCGATGCGGCCTACGAGGCGTTTATACAGGAGGCGCGCTGCCGCGCTCCATCTATCAGGTGGAGGGGGCGCCAGGAATGTGCCATCGAGATAGGCTCTTTTTCTCAAAAAGCGCAGGCTTTACGGGCCTGCGCTGGGTGGGCGGTGGTGCCGCAGTGCCAAAAAAGATGCCGGCGGCGTGCCTGCGCGGGCTGTATGCGCTGGTGCGCCGTCTCCACCAACGGGTGGCTTACCTGTCAGCGCGCGGCAGCCGCCGCGCTGAGCTGTGAAGGGGGGCGCGCGGCAGTGGGCAAAAACCTTCAGGTTTACCGCAAAAACGCGCAGGTGCTCGCCGCGGCGCTGGAACAGGCAGGCGTGTGGTACTGCGGGGCAGAAACAGCCCTACCTGTGGCTCGAAGCGCCGCGCGGCATGGGCTCGTGGGCACTGTTCGAGCATCTGCTGCACACTGCGCGCATCTCCGGCACACCGGGCGCGGGTTTGGCGCAGAGGGCGAGGGATATTTCCGCCTTCCGCCTTTGGCGACGCCGATGCCACGAAGCGCGCGGCAGCGCGGCTGTGCCTCTCGCGCTGGGAATGCTGGCAAACGGATGAGCGAGGAGTCAGGCCCCGGCAAAGCCTGGGGCTTGCGTAAGCACCCTGGAAGGCATATACCGGCAAGCCTCCAGGAGGCACTGAATAATCCTCTGTATCCCATCACTTGCCCCGCCTCCCGCAAACGGGGGCCTTCCGTTTGTGCTGCATCTTTTGGGTGTGGAATACCATCCCGCTTCGCTTGAAACTGACAGCGAAAGCCTTTTTACTCCGGCATACAGCCGGGGCTGACATTTCGCTAAAGCAGACCAAAACAGGCCCCGGCAGGCTTTCTCTCTACCTGCCGGGGGCTGCATGCCGCGCTGTTTTCAGGGACAATCGCCGCGCTGCTGCGCCTCCTTCTGATATTGCACAAAGCAACAAACTGGCGCAAGCTGCACCTCCTGCGGCGAAAACCGGCGGAAGCTGATGGTGCGCTCGTCGCGGCGGTCACATACGAGGCGTCGCGCCGGTACGAGCACGGCTCGCGCACCAGCCCCAGAAGATAATCGACAGAAAATGGGTGTCAAAAATTTTTGCCAGCTTTACTTTGGCTCTTCGTCGTCCGGGTCGCTGTGGCCGCACTCATAGCTGGAAATTGTGAACGGAGACACCGAAAGCAGCGCCCCAAGCTCTTTTTGGGATAAGCCCTTGTCACGCCGAAGCTCCTGCAGCAATTCACCCTTCATGCAGGCCTCCTTATTGGTTACAAGATGTATCGTTATCTTTATTAATATGGAATATCCCGATGAGTATAAGGTTTTATTTGAAGAATTTTCACAGTTCTCTTTGGCAACTGTGAGATACTATTATATATTAAAATGAAGTTGGCGGTTTTTCACAGCCGCGAAAAGAAAATCAGGAGGAAAACCATGAAAAGACATTCGTTTTGCTGCTGGCTTTATGCATGGCGGCTGTGCTTTTTGCCGTGCCCGCCTTCTGCAGAGGGCGAAGAGAGCAACACAGCCTGCAGCCGGGATAACTGACGATGGGCAGAGAGGCACTGAGCAGCGCACAGCCCGGCGTCACAGTGACGCTGGGCGATGACATCGCGCTTACAGCTCCCGTGACGGTGCCTCAGGGGTCACACTGGATGGCGCAAACAAACCTTGATGGCGGCTGAATCTTTCAGCGGAAACTATGTAGTGCCGGCGGGCGGTAAACTGGATCAATATGACGGCAGATGCCAACCGTGTAAGATATGCTGTGCAGGCGTATGGAGAAGGAACAGGGCGGAACTGGCAGGCGTTGCCATGAACAATAGCTTTACTCAGGCCTGCTGGTAAACAACGGCGCCAAAGTGAAAACAGATGCCTCGTGCACCTTCACCGGCAACCATTTCAGTGATATAGAGTTGGCAAACGGCAACACCGGAGCTTACCATGGGGGCGTTGGCAGATGGTGTTACAGTGCGTTTTGATGGTGCACAGACCAGTGCGTTGGAAAGGGCTGGAAGCCGTAAAACTTCTGACGGCGGAGAACAAAGGCGGCCAGACTGTGCTGGCAACCAACAGTGAAGCTTGCTGAGGCAATGTGCAACAACGCCAATATGGAGATTACAAAAGTCACCCTTGGCGGTGATGTGACATTAACAAAAACGCTGAATGTCACCCAGCCCGTTGCGCTGGACGGCGCAGGTTACACGCTGAAAGCGGCTGAGCAGTTGGTGAAAATCGTGGTAAATATAATGGCAGGTGGTGTGACGCTTCAAATGTCACAGTAGATGCAAAAAAGTGGGCAATATGCCGTGCGCGTTTACAACGTGGAAAATGTGACGCTGGAGAAGGTGACAGCCGAACGGCCAGCAACGGCGTGCTGGTGAATGGCTCCACTGTAACCATGAAGGATATGACGTTTAAGAGCAACGGCGGCACGAACACAGACAGGCGGCGATTGAGCCCGGCAAAGGCCCAGGCGTGGCCAGCGCCCCGAAGGTGACGCTGCAGGGAACCTTTGAATCGGACAGGCTGGAACATGTGATATCTGTGGATGTGAAGCAGGTTTCAAAGAAGAAGTGAAAAATGCTGTTAACAGTGCGGACAGCAACCTTTGTCATCAAAGGTGAACGAGGACGGCACAGTGACGGCTGAGGACAAAATGCACAGCCAGATACTGCCGGAGGAAAAGCCGCAGGATAAGCCCTCCGCCCCGTCCCTGCCGCTCCGAATGCTGCAAAAAGCCAACCCCAAAACAGGTGTAAAGGCGTAAGAGTGCGCCGGACAGGTGAAATTTATACAGGAAAGGCCGCAGGTACCATCTGCGGCCTTTCTTTTTTTCACAAAAATGCGGTAGTATGATAATAATAAGGCGTCCGCAGGCGCCGGAAAACAACCAGGAGGACAACATCATGTCTATCACGAGCGAATATTATGGAAGAACGAAAGACGGCAGGGATGTATACCGTTATACACTGGAAAATGCACGCGGCATGCGCGTGTGTGTCATTGAGTACGGCTGCGCCGTCACCCACATTTTTGTGCCGGATAAAACAGGCGGCCTGCGCGATGTGGTGCTGGGCTATGAAAACCTGGCGGGCTACGAGGCGGGCACGCCAGCCTGGGCGCACTGGTGGGCCGGTATGCAAACCGCATAGAGGGTGCGGCATTTGAATTGGACGGCAGGCGCTATGAGCTGGAGGCGAACGATGGGCCAAACCACTTGCACGGCTGCTTCGGCCACAAGGTGTTCCAGGGCCGTACCGAGACGCTGGGGGACGGTGCGCAGCGCCTTGTGCTGGAGGCGGAGAGCCCGGCGGGGAAGATGGTTTTCGGGCAGCATGAAGGTGATCGTAGCTTATACCCTCACAGAGGACGATGCCCTTGTGATGGATTACACTGCCGTCACGGATGAAGCTACCCTTGTGAACCTGACAAACCACAGCTATTTCAACCGTTGAGGGGTATGCCAGCGGCAGTGTGCTGGGTCAGCGGCTTACCATTTTCGCCGGCCATTTTCTGGAGGCGAACGGGCAAACCTGGCCCCACAGGGCGTATTTTGGGCGTAGAGGATACGCCGTTTGATTTCCGCGCAGGCAAGCTGATTGGCGCGGGCCTGAGGGAGGAGGATGACGGCGGCCGCTTGCCAGTGGCCCACGGGTACGACCACTGCTTTGTGCTGGATAAACAGCCCGGCCAGCTGGCGCTGGCGGCAAAGGCGTGCGTATAAAACAGGTATCAGCATGGGTGTTCACCACCCAGCCCGGCATGCAGCTTTACACGGCAATTTTCTTTCTCAAGACGGTGTGGACGGAAAACGGGCGGCCCGCACGCGGATATGCAGGCATTTTGCATGGAGACGCAGCATTACCCGTGCACGCCCTCTCACCCGGAATTCCCGAACGTGGTGCTGCGGCCTGGGAGGGTATCATCGAGAAACCACTATTTACCGTTCTGGCGTGGAATAAATGCCCGGCTGAAGCATTGCCGCGGCGGTACGCGCGCTTTGCTGGCGGGTTTGTGGGCCGGCTTGCAGCAGCCAGCGTGCTGTTGTGCTCGTGCAGCGCTGGCCGGCGCGTGGCTTTCAGAGACATGGCGCATATGGGCTGCGCGGCCGCTGTGTGCGGCTGCATGCCCGTGCCTCGCGCTGCTATCCGCCGCTTTGCAAGCGGGCGCGAGGGGGGAAAAGGGCCGAGGCCGCTCTGAAAAGGCCTGCCGCAGGGTTATGTGGTGCTGTGTATCGTGCCCATGCAGGCACATGGCCAGCAGAAGCTGGACGCCGCTGTGGTGGGGCCCGGCGGTGTCTGTGGTGGAAGTGAAGCATTATGCGGGGGACATTTTCGGCAAGAGCAGGCGGCGGCCTGGCGCCAGACGCGGCCGGGCCGGGGGAGGCCGGCATATAGAAAAAACGTGACGAACCCGTAGCGCAGAACCGGCGACAGGTGGCCATTGTGCGCGCGGCACTGCAAAATGCCGGGGAGATATGCCCTGTTTGGGGCGCTGTCTATTTTTCAAACCCGCATGCCCGTGTGCATGTGCGCGCGCCGGAACTTGTGCAGGGCGAAGCGGCGCTTCGCCGCGCCGTGCGGCCCTGAGCGCCTTTCGCGCGGCCAGCAGCGCTCGGCTGTGCAGGCTTTGCTGTCTGCGGGCAGGGTACACTAAGAACACACAAATGCAAACGCCGCAGAAATAAAATTTCTGCGGCGTTTTTTTTGCAAAGGGGCCTTGTTCAAACCGGTCAAAACCCTATAATGGAAAACAGAAGGGGGGCGGTATGGATGGAGGACGTTTGGGCGCCTTCCGAAAGAAAAGCGGCGGCGCATTCTGAACGCCGCGCTGGAGGTGTTTGCGCATAGCGATTATAAGCGTGCGTCTGCCGAAGCCATCGCCATGAAGGCGGGCATTTCGAAGGGGCTGCTGTTTTACTATTTCAAAAACAAGCAGGCGCTGTACGAGGCGTGCTACGCCTATGTGGAGGGCCTGATGATGCACGAGCTGAAGGCTGCAGTTTGAGGGCGTTACAGATTTCTTTGAGCTGATGGAGTTGGGCGCAAGGGTGAAGCTGGCGCTGGTGGCCCGTGCGCCTTACCTGATGGAATATTCCATGCGCGTATATTACGCGGGCGAGGCGGACGCCGGAAGACCGCCCTGAAGGCGGCTGGACGGAGACCTGGCGGCGGCTTTGCCAAATATTTCCAGGCATGTGGACCCTCTAAATTTAAGCCGGAGGCAGACCCGCAGCAGTGCTGCGCATGATGACGGATGGCCGAGGGCTACCTGAACGAAAAGCTGCGCCAGGGCGTGCCGCTTGCCTGGAGGACATGCTGGCAGAATACCGCGGCGTTGGGCGCAGTGGTTCCGCCGAATGAGCTACCGGCAGTGAATATGTGTGAACACAGTGGGCGCTTCGCCCGCCGGAGAAAGGAGGCGGTTTCATGGCTGCGATTGCGGAATGAAACATGTGACAAAAACTATAAGGGAAGAGGCGTGTTCGACCTCTGCCTGAAAATGGAAGATGGAGAAAACACTGGCTTTGGGGGCCGAACGGCGCAAAACCACCACCATCCGCCAGCTGATGGTTTATCCGGCCGGACAGCGGGCACTGTGCGGCTGTTCGGGCAGGATCCCTTTGCCTGTGCGGCAGTACAGGCGCGCGTGGGATACCTGCCGGGCGAGGGACGGCCTTCCCGCCTGACATGACGGGCGGGCAGTTCCTTCGGTTTCTGGCGCAGTACCGCGGCATGCGCAGCTTTGCGCGCGCAAAGGAGCTGGCGGAGTATTTCGAGCTGGATGCAGGCGCAAAGCTGAAAAAGATGTCTAAGGGCACAAAGCAGAAGGTGGCTATTGTGTGTGCCTTTATGCACGACCCGCAGCTGTATGTGCTGGACGAACCCACCGGCGGGCGACCCGCTGATGCAGAGCCGCTTTGTAGAGCTGCTGCAGGAAGAACAGAAAAAAGGGCAAGACCATTCTGCTTTCTTCACATATATTTGAGGAAGTGGAAAGACATGCACGCGCACGGCCATTATCCGCGCCGGGCATATCGCAGCTGTAAAAGATATGCAGGCGCTTTCTCACTCAAGGCGCAAATATTTTACAGTAAGGTTTGAAACGCCGGGCCATGGCTGCGCAGTTTGCGGCAGAATTTGCGGGCGCAGGGGTACAGGGGCGCGCATGTGACCTCCTGTGGCTGCCTCGCAGGCGGATGCCGTGATAAAGCGCCTTGCGGCATGGACAAGGTGGAGGGATCTTCTGTGCGTGCACAGACGCTGGAAGAACTGTTTATGCATTTTTACGGGGGTGAGGAAAAGGAATCTGGCTCTATTTCGCCACAGCCTTCGCGGCCATGTGAAGCTGGGCATTGTCTTTCTGGCTGTAATGAGCCTGTATGGCGGTATGATTACTGCAATGTTCGGACCCCAAGCTAGGTGAAAAGCCTTGAGATGATGGCCGAAAGCATGCCGCAGCTGTTTGCGGCCTTCGGCATGCTGGATGCGGGCAAGACGCTTACACAGTTTCTTTTCGAATTATCTGTACGGCTTTTTGTATATTGTGTTTCCCATGGTTCTTATAGTGATTGCCGCACGCGCCTGGTGGCCCGCTGGGTAGATACGGGGGCCGCCGCCTACCTGCTGGCCGCCCCAGCCGGCAGAGCAAAATAGCCGCCACACAGGCGCTGGCACTGGCCGCGGTACCCGTGGTGTGTGTGATGTATGCCTTTGCCTTCTGTGCGCTGACGGCGCAGGTGATGTTTCCGGCCAATTGGACATGGCTGCCTTTCTGCGCCTGAACGCAGGGCTTTTATGCCTTCAAATGGCCTTTGCGGGCGTGTGCTTTCTGGCCAGCTGCGCCTTCCGTGATGCGCGCACCGCCGCCGGTGTGGGCGCCGGGGCATGTACAGTATTCATTCTGGTGCAGATGCTGGCAGATGTGGGCGATGAGTTCAGCTGGCTGCAAAACCTGCACGCCGCTGGCCCTGTTCGACCAGCAGGCCCTGCTGGCGGGGGAGGCTGGCGCAGCGGCAGGCTGTGCTGTGCTGATGGCAGCGGGCCTTGCGCTGTTTAGTGCTTGGCGGCGCCGTGTTTTGCAAAAAGGATATCTGTGTATAAACGAGGCCCCTCCAGGCCCGTATTAGCAGGGGCCACTCCGGGGCCGTCCGGCCGCCCCGGAGGGCTTTTTCCTTGTACATATCTGCGGCACGCCGGGCCTGTGCTTCATAGAATAAGAAAGTTTCACAAAAGAAGGATTGAAATTAAATTCGTCATGTTGTAGTATAATAAATGATAATATCTAATATTAAATACTAGATTATAATGAGCGGAAATGCTTTTTCAGAAAGGGTGCGGTGGATATGATGCAAAAATAAAAGACCCGGCCAGTGCACTGACGCATTTTGCAGGCTGTGTCATGGCGGCTCTGGCGGCGGTGCCACTGCTTGTGAAGGCCGCACGGGAGCCGGGCCGCCTGTATTTCATTGCCATGGCAGTGTTTGCGCTGAGCATGGTGCTGCTGTACGCTGCCAGCACAACGTACCATACGGTGGATTCTACAGATAAAGTGAACCGCCGCCTTCGCAAGCGGACCATATGATGATATTTGTGCTTATTGCAGGCAGCTATACGCCCATCTGCTCTTATCACGCTGCGCGGGCCGCAGGGCACCGCGCTGTGCACGGCTGTGTGGGCAGTGGCGCTGGCGGGCACGATTAAGGCGCTGTGGATTACATGCCCGAAATGGTTTTCTTCTGTGCTGTATATCGCCATGGGCTGGCTGTGCGTATTTGCCGTGGTGCCCATTGTAAAGGCGCTTTCGCCCGCAGGGTTCGGCTGGCTTCTGGCAGGCGGCATCATCTATACGGCAGGCGGCGTTATCTATGCGCTGAAGCTGCCGCTGTTCAATGCGCGCCATAAGGCCTTTGGCACATGAAATTTTTCACCTGTTCGTGATGGCGGCAGCGTGTCACTTTGTACTGATGTACTTCTTTGTAATGCCTGTGGCCGCATAGGGGCGGGCTTAGAATTCGGCGGCAGAATCGTGCCCGCAGGCTGTGCCTTCCGTCAGCCCGCTGTTATCCTTCTTCTGCATGTGGTACCCCGCCTGTGTCAAAACAGCGGCGGAGTGCTTTTCTGAGGCGTGCCAGTACAATCCGGCCTGGGTTTGGGTTCTATACACGGAGCATTGCCTGTGAAATCCACTATCGGCTTTGTTTCGAATGCAGGCGCCTTGCCCGCAAAACCAGGCAAGGCGCAGCGGCAACGGGCCGCCGGATATGCCTTCAATGCAGGAGCATTGCCGCCCATATCCAATTGCGCGGTTATCGAATATGCACCTGTATCTTGAGCCGGGGAAGCCGCCGCATGTTCCGGTGGAGGCATCCTGTAAAAAAAGTTTTCGCTTTCAGCATGGAGCGAAGCGGACAAAGCAAAATTCGATGCGTGTTGGGCGTTTGCCGGCAATAGCCTTACAGGGCCGAATCAAACCGCCGCCTTTGCCGAATGAAAGCGGGGCCGCCTGGTGCCAGGCAGCCCCGGTTCTGCGCCTTTCCGGCCCATGGCGCACCATGGGCGCGCGCTTAATACCTGTTTGAAAGCGCAAAGCTAAAGCACTTTGTTTATCAGAAGGGGGCACGCAGGCAGCGCCCATCAGCGCAAGGCCTGCTGCACGGGAAAAATACAGGGCCGCAACACCTGCGGGCAAAGCAGCGCCAAAGTGCCCCCACACAGCCCCGCGGGCCGATTTCTGCCATAAGAACTGCTCGCGCTCATCGCACTCGCGGCGGCAGGCTTCCTCCAGCCTGCGCTGCGCGTCCGGCGTGCCGCGCAGCATGGCCCGCCAGCGCGCCACGCATATCATCACCACGATATCAATGCCGGGAGAGAAGGCCGGTGAGAAAGCCGCGGTACCAGCCGTGCTGTGCGGTGAACGCGCCAGGCAGCAGCACCAGCACAAGGCAGGCGTAAGCGGTGCCCAGCTGGATGCGCCGGGGACAAAGTATGGCGAAACTGCGTCAATTTTTCCTGTTCCATGTATCATTCCTCCTCAAACAGAAACACTTCCTCAATAGAGAGGCCGAAGTAAACGGCGATTTTGTGCGCAAGAGGAAGGCTGGCTGTGTATTTGCCCACCTCAATGGAGGTGATGGTCTGCCGTGTGACGCCCACGGCCCGCGCCAGTTCCTCCTGGCTCACCCTGCGGGCCTTGCGCAGGGCAGGGATATTCGTCTTCATATACATGCACTCCCTTTGCAAAGTTTACTTTGCAATTTTAGTATAGTGTGCTTTGCAATAGATGTCAAGCCAGCTTTGCAAAAAAGGCCGCTTTCCCAGCGGGAAAGTGGCCCTTTGGCATGTTGTCACGGGAACCCCACGGCCTTTGAAACGGGAAGCTGGCCGCCTTGCACCGTCAAAGCACCTTTGTGCGCCGGTTGGTTTTGGTGGGGCCTATTCGGCGGGAATGAGGCAGCCGTTTACCTCCACCGCAGAAATAAGGGAAGCGGTCCAGCAATTCGCGCCGTATTCACAGCTTTACTTCATAGTAGGCGCGGCCAATGGGCGAGGCAGCTGCATCTATGCTGCCTCGGCGGCGCGCACATTGTCTTCCCATGTGCCCATGGTGCGGGTGCCGCCGTCCGCCATGTGCAGAACAATCTGCGCGCGGCTAAGGGCATCGCGCACCCCGGCGTCGTCCGGCAGGCCGTCAAACACCACGCTCACGCGCATGGGCGTAAGGCGCACCTGTGCAATGGTAATGCCGGTGGCCGGGTCTGCCGCGGCTTGGGGCACGGCAAGCTGGACGGTCGGCTCATTGCGGCACGGTGAAGGTAAAAAGCTCCATTGGCCCTCCTGCTCCCATTCCGTCTGCGTATAAGGGGCTTGGCCGCCGCCCTCATACCTGTGGTTTGCCATATAAATAAGATACATCCCAGGTAATCGTCGCCCACTTTGGATGCCCGCCCCGCTAAGCTTGCACATCAAATTTACCGCGTTCCCGGCCGAGGCTTCGTCTGCCGATAGAGTACAGAGCCGGAACCTGCGATGCCCTGTGCCTCGCCCCAGGCATGGTGCAGGTGAGGCCCTGGGCCGGCATGCCGTTTTCAAACGTAAGCGTCAGCGGCAGATACAGCACCTCGCCGTCAAACAAGGCGCCGTTCAGCGTCAGCGTGCAGCCATTATCGGTGGCGGTGAGGGCCAGCCCCTCGCCCGGCATGCCAAGGCTCGTGGCCTGGCTGTGTGCGGCCGGGCCAAAAACTGCCCAAACACGCTTTGCCACGGAAACCCGGCGGCCGCCATGGCGCCTGCACCCACAGCAGGCCATAGCTGCCGCTGCCGCCAGAACGGCCATGCGGCGCAGCCTGCGCGGCCGGGTGGGCTGCGCCGCAGGGCACGGCGGCAGGCGCCGGGCGGCTGTGCAGCTGTGCAAACACCTTTTCTTTCAGCGGGCGGCCTCTTGCTGCGTGCCCAAAGCCTCTTCAACGGGCGGAGCGTAACAGCGATCCATCCATTCAAACCACGTCTTCATGCGACATTCCCCTTTCTGCAATACTTTGCGAAGCGCGGCGCCCCCTTGCAAGGCGGCTGCGCACGGTGGAAGCGTTCATCTGCATTTCCCCGGCAATTTGCGCCGTTTTCTGCCTTTGGTAGTAATAGCGCAGAAAAACCTCTTTTGTGGCGGGCTCCAGCATCTCCAGAGCCTGGCGCACCAGCGCGGCCTGTTCCTGCTCTTCCAGTGCCTGCTGTACCTGCTGATCAGCCGGCGACAGAAAGTCCTCTTCCAGCGGCAGCACCGGCCTGGCGCGACGCACGCGGCTGCGTGCCCGTTGCGGGCAATGGCGCCAAAGGTAGGCCTTCAGGCCGCCCCGCACCGGCCGCACACTTGCGGCCGGCGCCCCAAAGCTTTACAACTGTGTCGGCCATGGCTCCTCCAATCGGTCTTCGAGCCCGCACCTCCGGTCTCTGCTGCGGCGTTAATGGTGGCCAGCACATACCCGGCATATTGGTCATCAGCTGTGCCAGGGCCTTTCATCTCTTGTGCTGAAGGCGTGCCAGCAAAAAGTGTTCTTCCAGGCGCCTCACCCTCCTTTTTGTGTGTGCGGAAATGTATTTCACCCTATACGCGCGCGTCGTGCGCATTTGCTGCAGCCATCGTCTTGTATTCCAGCAATTTTTGAACGATGCGGCAGAATAGGCTGCTTCTCTAAAGAGAAGCGGCCCCAGTACCTCTTTGGCAAGCGGCTTATTCGATGATGCTTTGCCCGTCATTTCTTCGCTGGCTGGGCAGGCCCATCACCTTCACCACCTTGGGGCTGTTGATGAGCGCGCGGTCCTCGCCAGGTCGTGGCTGTGGCCAGGGCCTTCCACGCCGCCGTTGAAGAAAAAGGTCACGTGGGCATATTTTCGGTCTCCGCGATGCGCAGCTGGGTCTTGCCGTTTTGGCCAGATACTCGCCCATCACGTTGGTCAGCACCTGGGGGTTTGAAGGCCACGTCCACGTTGGGCATGGTGGCGTCGTACTGGGTGAAGCACACATAATGCACCGGGAAGAAGTCCCGGCGCTCGAAACCGGTGAAATCACGGGTCCACAAAGGTGCGGGTGATCTCACGGGCACGGTCGGGCCGGAAGTTGAAGAACATGACGCTGTCGCCCGGCCACACGCCCGCCCTCGCATGTCACGGCAGGCACCACGAACTCATCCGTCACGCCTTCGGCATAGCTCTTTCTCCATCACTTCCACGGGCCCGCGATTCACGCCCTCGCCGTAGACAAAGGCGCTGTAGGCTTTTCCACACGGTCCCAGCGGTTGTCGCGGTCCATGGCGTAGTAACGGCCGGTGATGGTGGCAATTTTGCCCACGCCGATCTCGTTCATCTTGGCCAGCAGCTCTTCAATGAAGCCCCTTGCCGGAGTCGGGCGGCACGTCGCGGCCGTCCATGATAGCATGCACGTACACTTCGGTGAGGCCGGCGCGTTTGGCCAGCTCCAGCAGACCGTACAAAGGTGCTCGTTGTGGCTGTGCACGCCGCCGTCGGAAAGCAGGCCCATCAGGTGCAGGGCCTTGCCGTTCTCTTTGGCGGCGCATGGCGCTGCACAGGGCCTCGTTTCAAAAAATCGCCGTCGGATCGATTTGGTGATGCGGGTCAGCTCCTGGTAGACGACCCGGCCGGCGCCGATATTGGTGTGCCCCACCTCGCTGTTGCCCATCTGGCCGTCGGGCAGGCCCACGTCCATGCCGGAAGCGCCGATGGTGGTGTAAGGGCAGCTGGCAAACAGCTTATCCAGATTGGGGGTTTTGGCGGCTACAATGGCGTTGCCGTAGGTCTCGTCGGGCACCCAGCCGAAGCCGTCCAGGATGCAGAGCATCAAAAGGTTTTTTAGCCATAAGGGTTGCAGATTCTTACGGAAGAAAGCCTGTGTGTTTTTTATTTGCTGGCTGCAGCAACCTGATGGCGCCGAAAGCGTCTGCCTTCAGCGAGGCGCCGCCGATCAGCCCGCCGTCCACGTCGGGCTTTTCCAGCAGTTCATCCGCGTTGGCGGCGTTCATGCTGCCGCCGTACTGCACCGTGGTGGCCTCGGCCACGGCCTGGCCGTACAGTTCGCCCACCACTTTGCGGATGGCCGCGCACACTTCCTGCGCCTGCTCGCTGGTGGCGGTGCGCCCCGTGCCGATGGCCCACACCGGCTCGTAGGCGATGACGACGCGCTGCATCTCTTCGGCGGACACGCCGCCAGGGCAATCTTCGTCTGCATCCGCACCAGTTCCTCTGGTGACGCCCTGTTCGCGCTGGGCAAGGCTTTCGCCCACGCACACAATCACTGTCAGCCCCGCGGCCAGGGCGGCCTTGGCGCGCTTGTTCACCGTCTCGTCCGTCTCGGCAAAATACTGGCGGCGCTCGGAATGGCCGGCGATGACGTACTCCACGCCGAGGTCTAGCAGCATGTCGGCCCTGATCTCGCCGGTGAAGGCGCCGGACTTTTCAAAGTGGACGTTCTCGGCGCCCACGTGATGTTGGTGCCCTTGCACTTGGCCACGGCCGTCGCCAGGCTGGTGTACGGCGTGCAGATCACCACGTCGCAATCAGCGCCCTGTCACGGCGGGGATCAGCGCGTCGATCAATTCGGCGGCCTCGGTGGCGGTCTTGTTCATCTTCCAGTTGCCGGCGATAACGGCCTTGCGCTTTGCTTTATTCATGACTTGTTTCCTCTTTCCAATTTCCCATCGAAATAGGCTGCCAGCGCCCGCGGCAGGCAGCCTCTGCCGAAAACAAATTATGCGTTGGCGATGCAGGCGATGCCGGGCAGCACCTTGCCCTCCAGATACTCCAGAGAGGCGCCGCCGCCGGTGGAGATATGGGTCATCTTGTCCGCAAAGCCCAGCTGCATGACCGCAGCGGCGGAGTCGCCGCCGCCGATGACGGTGGTGGCGTCGGTCTCGGCCATCGCCCTGGCGACCGCCTTGGGCCCTCGGCCAGCACCGGGGTTCTCAAACACGCCCATGGGGCCGTTCCACACCACGGTCTTGGCGCTCTTGACCGCCTCGGCAAACGCCTCGCGCGTCTTGGGGCCGATGTCCGAGGCCCATCATGTGGGCGGGGATCTTGTCGGCGTCCACATAGGTGACCTCGATGGCAGCGTCGATGGGGTCGGGGAAATGCGCCGAAATGGTGGTATCCACCGGCAGCAGCAGCTTGACGCCCTTCTCCTCGGCCTTTTTCAGCATCTCCCTGCAGTAATCCAGCTTTCGTCATCCACCAGGGAAGAGCCGACCTCCATGCCCTGTGCTTTCAGGAAAGTATAGGCCATGCCCCCGCCGATGATCAGGGTGTCCACCTTGGTCAGCAGGTTTTCAATGACGCTCAGCTTGTCCGCGACCTTCGCGCCGCCCAGGATGGCCACAAAGGGACGCACGGGATCGTTTACTGCGTTGCCCAGATAGCGGATTTCTTTCTCCATCAGATAGCCCACGGCAGTGTCCTTGATATAGTCCGTGACACCGGCAGTGGAGCAGTGCGCACGATGGGCAGAGCCAAACGCGTCGTTTACATACGCGGCATCCGGGCCTACCAGGTCGGCAAGGTCTTTCTGAAAATTCGGGCAGGTTCTTTCGTCTCCTCTTTACGGAAGCGGGTGTTCTGCACAGCACCACGTCGCCGTCCTTCATGGCGGCCACAGCGGCCTTTGCGTTCGGCCCGTCACTTCGCCGTCATTGGCGAACACAACTGGGTTTGCCCAGCAGCTCGGAAAGGCGCACGGCCACGGGCGCCAGGCTGAATTTTTCCGGGCCGTTCTTGGGCTTGCCCAAATGGCTGCACAGCACAAGGCGGCCGCCATTCTCAATCAGCTTTTTGATGGTGGGCAGCGCCGCCACGATGCGGTTGTCGTTGGTGATGACGCCGTCCTTCATTGGCACGTTGAAATCGCAGCGCACCAGCACGTTGCGGCCCTTTACATTCAGGTCTTCCACGGTTTTTTTACCAAGCGTGCTCATAATAAATGTAACTCCTTTCCCGAAAAACATTTGGTTCCATGATATGTGCGGGGCTCAAAACCCTGCATACATCATTA
>VOFH01002026.1_pt1 | contig 44779 bp, 35 predicted proteins | sample 5384091 | NCBI WGS metagenome assembly VOFH01 (sample SAMN12384727, study PRJNA508395) | human gut metagenome | isolation source: healthy gut G | host: Homo sapiens
AGATCCCATGCGATCGCCCCTCTCGTTCAGAATGTTATATTATAATAGCACTATTTTATCATATTGTCAATTGTAGCCACATATTTCTTCTAATTTTTAGGCATTATTCCCAATTTCGGAAGCAAGCTTCAGCAGGGATGCACGGTCGTTCGGCGCGGAGCCGTCCAGAACGGCGTCCAGCAGGCGCTTCAGCACAGCCCCGACGGCCGGGCCCTGTGTCATGCCGAGCGCCAGCAGGTCGCGGCCGGAGACCGCAAGAGTGGAAACGCTGCTGCAGCCCTTCTCCGCCTGCGCGAGCAGGGACAGCGCGGCCTCACGCCGGGCGGTCTGCTCCGCAGCATCCGCCGTGCCGGTGCCGATGGCATCGGCGCAGCGCAGTTGGATCAATGCGCGGCAGACCGGCGCACCGAGGCGGGCCAGCATGCGCCGCATGCCGCGCAGGTCATCCGGAATAGGCCGGCCGTGCACCGCGACGAGCTGCGTGACGAATTCCGTCGTCGCGCGGTCATAGCGCAGGCGGCGCAGGACCTCCTCCGTGACGGCGGCCCCGGCGGCCGGGTGGCCGTAGAAATGGCCGACGAGATTTTTATCGAAGAAAAATGTCGCCGGCTTTCCGGCATCGTGCAGCAGAGCCGCCAGCCGGAGCGGCTCCTCGGGCGGAACGCCGTCCACAACGGCCAGCGTGTGTGTCCAGACATCGCGCGTATGATGCGGATTATACTGCCGGAAGCCCTGACAGGGGGCAAGCTCCGGGATGAGCTCGAACAGCACATCGGAGAATTCCTCCAGCAGCGCAGCAGCCTGCCTGCCGCACAGAATACCGCTAAGCTCCTTGTGCAGGCGCTCCGGCGCAACGGCGCGCAGCCGGGTCCGGGCAGCATGGATGGCGGCAGCCGTCTCCGTCGATGCGGAAGGACAGCCGCGCCGCAAAACGCAGTGCGCGCAGCATCCGCAGGGCGTCCTCCGCAAAGCGCTCCGCCGGATCGCCAACGCAGCGGATCACGCCGCGGCGCAGGTCGTCCTGCCCGCCGAAGAGGTCTGTCACGGCGCCCGCTGCGTCGGCCGCCATGGCGTTGACCGTAAAATCGCGGCGCGCCAGATCGGGTGCCAGCTCGCGCAGAAAGTCGACCCGGTCCGGATGGCGGCTGTCGGCATAGCCGGCCTCAGCGCGGAACGTTGTGATCTCGTAGGGCACGCCCCCGCGCACGACCGTGACCGTGCCGTAGCGCGCGCCCGTCAGGATGGTGCGGTCCGCGGCAAAGCAGGCCTCCGTCTGCTCCGGCGCGGCGCTCGTGCAGATATCCCAGTCCTGCGGCGCGCAGCCGAGCAGGCTGTCGCGCACGCAGCCACCGACCGCATAGGCAGAAAAACCCGCCGCGTTCAGCTGCCGGAGCAGTGCCTGAACCTGCGGCGGGATCGTAATGCGGGCCGTCATTTCGTATCCCGCAGAGGGAGCTTGCAATACGGGCAGTCGTCCATTTTCCCGCGGTTGGCAGGCAGTACCCGGTGGCAGTGCGGGCAGCGGTAGAACGTCACGCTGACAAGGAAGCCCAGCACCAGCAGGGCGATGCCGCCGAACAGCAGCCAGCGCTGCGCCGTCTGCGGGGCGCTCTTCAGCGCGAGGCTGAGCACTGCCGATGCACAGCCCGCGGCATAGCAGATATTCTTGATGAGTCTTGCAAGCTGCAGCTTCATTTCTCGCTCTCCTCCCATTGCTTCCAGACGTCCGGGCAATAGCCTACGGTCGCCTTTCTGCCGTTGCGGACGACCGGCGTGCGCATGAGCTCCGGCCGTTCAAACAGCTTGTCCTCCTTGGCGCGCACGTCGTCCATATAACGCAGCAGATCGATGTCCGGGTCGCGGCGTGACCAATCGATGAGCTTATCCACACCGCCAACGGCGCGCAGCACGCTGTCAAATTCTCCGCCGGACATGCCGTAGCGCAGCAGGTCGATCTGCTGCACGCGGATGCGGCGCTCCCTTGAAATATCGCTCGGCCTTCTTCGTGTCAAAGCACTTCGAGCGGCCGAAGATCTGAATGTTCAATATCGCACCTCCATGAGCCACAGGCCCTTTGCCGGGGCCGTCTCCCCTGCCAGCGCACGGCAGCGGGCGTCGAACAGTGCGGGCAGGCTCTCTGCCGGGCGCCTGCCGAGGCCGACCTCCAGCAGCGTGCCGACGAGGATGCGCGCCATGTGATACAAAAAGCCGTCCGCAGTCAGCGTGAAGCGCAACTCGGCGTCCTCCTGCGTGATGTCAAGGCGGCGCAGCGTGCGCACCGTGGACTTTTTCATCTGCCGGTTGGCGCAGAACGTAAAAAAGTCATGCGTTCCCACCAGCCCGGCCGCCCCGGCGCGCATGGCGCCGCAGTCCAGCTGGCGCGGTTCCCAGGCGCGGTAGCGCCGGGCGAACACGTCCGGCCGGTCGCTGTTCCAGAGGCGGTAGACATAGGTCTTCTCGACGGCCGAAAGGCGGGCGTGGAAGCGCTCCGGCGCATAGTCGAGCGTCAGCGCACCGATATCCTCCGGCAGAAGGCGGCGCAGCTGCGCCAGCACCTCGTCCGTTGGCCGCTTCGGCGCATGGAACGACGCAACCTGACAGGCCGCATGCACCCCGGCATCCGTGCGGCCGCTGCCGCTGATCTCAAGCGGCTGGCCGAAGATCTCGCCGAGAGCCGTTTCCACGCTGGCCTGCACGGTTTTGGCGGGCGGCGGCAGACGCTGCCAGCCGCGATAGCGCGTGCCGTCATAGGCAAGCGTCAGTCGGTAATTCTGCAAAGCTCCTCCATCACCTCGCGGTGCGTGTCCGCGGAGAAGAGGAAGCTCCCGTCCGCAGCATAGACCTCATAGTGTCCCCGAACATTTCGTATCTGAACCTGCATATCGATCCCTCCTGTTGTTTCTGAGAGAGAGTATAGCAGGTTTACTGTCCAATAAATCGGACTCGGAAAGACAAATTTTCGCTGTTTCGGAAAAATTACGCCGCCGGGGCCTCGAACTTATCCAGGAAACGAACGAGCATTGCGGCGCACTGCGCGCGCGTGGCGCTGCCGGCAGGGTCGAGGCGCTTGCCGTCCGTGCCGTTCAGGATGCCGTTGGCCACGGCCCACTGCATGGCGTCGGCCGCATAATCCGAGACCTTCGCCGCATCGGCAAAGTCCTTCAGCGAGGCGCGGGCCGATGTGTCATAACCGCACAGGTCGGCATAGCGCAGCAGCATCACGGCAAGCTGCTCGCGCGTGATCTCCTGCAGCGGCGCAAAGGACGTCGTCGACATGCCCTTGACCACGCCGTTTTCATAGGCCCATGCAACGGCATCGGCAAACCAGTCCGCCGCCGCGACGTCCGTGAAGGGCGCCTTTGCCGCGCCCGCGGGCGAACCCGCCATGCGGTAGATTACCGTTGCCAGCATAGCGCGGTTCATCGTGCTCTCCGGCTCGAAGGTCGTCTCGCTCGTGCCTTGGAACAGGCCGCGGTCCGTTGCCTCGGACACGGCCTCAAAATACCACGCATCGCGGGAAATATCCTGATACGGCAGGCCTGTGGTCTCCCAGCGGGCGTAGAGCGTGACGTTGCCGCGGGCAGGAGCCGCCGTCTCCGGCGTGTAGCGCGTGCCGCCCGAGATGGCGCGGTCATACCAGCCCGTGAAATAATGGCCGGTGCGGTAAGCGTTCGGCAGGGTGCCGAGCGATGTTCCGGTCTTGTAATAGACATAGTCCTCCTCGGCCTCGCCGCCCATGGCGTTGAACACCACGCGGACATAGGCCGTGCTGCCCAGACGGTAGACGCCGTTCAGATACATATCTGCCTCGTCGATGCGTCGTCTGGCCAAGCCGTCGACGACCTCGCTGCTCGAGCTGAGCCAGCGGCCCATGGTGTTGACGAATTCCATCTCCGTATAGCCGCCGTAGACAAAATACTGATAAATATTGTATTTGGGGTTGATCCACTGCGGGCCGAGGTTGAACGTGAAGCTGATCATCGCGTCATACTGCGACTGCGTGTGGACCAGCGGCGAGGCATCGAGCACGTCGTCCACCATTTTTTCAAAGTCCACGAGCATCAGGCGCAGGCGCTGGTCGGCCTCCTCCTCCGTGATGCCGTCGGGGAATTCATTCTTCTCGCAGCGCGTGCCGTAGCCGATCGTCCACTGGCCGTAGTCCCAGTAGGCGAACTTGCTGAAGCCCTCGTGATCCTTGATAAACTGGATGCAGGCCTCGCTCGTCTTCAGCGTGACGGGATCCTCGCCGCTGCCGCCGTTGTCCTCGTTCGGGTTTTCGACCGGGGTCGAGGACCAGTGGGCATAGACGATGAGATTCTCCGCCGCGGGTGTGGAATTGGTAATGTGCGCGCCGCCGGAGGCTGCCGTGTACCACCCGGCAAAATACATGCCGGAGCGCGTGGCCGTCTGCAGTGCGGCATAGGTCTCGCCGCGCGGATAGCACAGGACACGGTTGTCCTCCAGCGAGCCGCCGTTCGGCATATGGACAAGGTAGCGGAAGCTGGGGTCACTCTCGTTTCCGGTATAGTCGCCATAGAAATAGACCTGCAGCTCGCGGATACGCCGCTCGAGCATTTTGGAAGAATAGCTGCCGCCCACGCTGACCCACGAGCACCACGCATTGGCCATGCTGACCTCGGTATAGTCCCCGCCCGTCAGCAGCCGGGTCACGCGGCAGCCCGAGAGCACGGCGGAGCAGTTGAACTGCAGGGAGGCCAGCGCGTCGAACTGCTGCTGCGTCAGGGTCAGGCCGTTTGCAGAGAGGAAGCTGTTCACGCTGTTCTCCACCTGCGTCAGGGCCGTGCGGAAGCTGGAGACGCCGCGGCCCTCCAGCTCCTCGAGCATAGCGATGCCGCTGTCGCTGACCGTCATGGCCTGCGGGGCGCGCTCGTTCGCATCCGGCCCGATCGTCTCGGGAGCCTGCGTTTCCACCGGAACGGACTCCACCGGCTCCGTCGCAGTGGTCTCCTCCGGCTGCACGGCAGCCGTTTCCTCGGTCCCGGCCGTCTCTGCCCGCACGGGCAGCTGTATGCCGGTAAAGATCAGCAGCGCAGAGAGCGCGCCGCACAGAATTCGCTTCATAGGGTAACTCCTTCTTTCGGGATTCTACCCCATTTTAGCAAAACCGTTCCCGTTCGTCAAGATTCAGAGGTCTTTTAACAAGTTCTGCGGCCGAAAAACATTACAAAAAGGTAACAATTTTCGTCAGATCAGTCCAGATGCCGCTCATAAAACGCAAGAACGTCATCATAGACGAGCTGGCGGTTCTTCTCGTTGAGGATCTCGTGCCGCCCGTCATAGAGCTTGCAGGCCACATCCTGCATCCCGGCCGCACGGAAGGCAGCCGCCGCCTTTTCCACCCCGCGGCCCATATTGCCCACGGGGTCGCTCCTTCCGGCGATGAAAAATACCGGGAGGGCCTTGTCCATGCGCTGCAGATTGGCGGGCCTCTGGATCATGCGGATGCCGCGCAGCATCTCGCGCGTCAGGCCGATGGTCGCGTCCTGCCCGCACAGCGGGTCGGCCGTGTATTTTGCAACGACCTCGGGATCACTGCAGATCCAGTCGTTCGGCGTGCGGGCGTCCGGGAATTTCCGGTTATACGCGCCGAACATCAGATTTGCCAGCAGCTTGCTGCGCCCGGTCTCGCCGAGGCGCAGCTTTTCCAGCCCGCACAGGGCAAGGCCCGCCGCAAGCACCGGGGCAGGCTGCCAGCCCGTGCCGCAGATGACGGCGGCGCGCAGCCCGGCGTCCGGATAGCGAAACAGCAGCGTGCGCGTCAAAAATGAGCCCATGGAGTGGCCCAGCACGAAATACGGCACGCCGGGATAGTCCCGCTGCGTGCGGCGCAGCAGCTCCATGCTGTCGTCCACGGCGGCGCACCAGCCGCCGGAAAAAATGGCAGGGCTCCGTGCCGTGAGACTTGCCGTGGCCCATGTGGTCCTCGCCCGTGACGAGAAAACCGCGGGCATTGAGGAAGGCCGCAAACCCGGCATAGCGCGGCACATACTTCCGCGATGCCGTGGATGATCTGCACCACACCGCGCGGCTGGCCCTCCGGCTCCCAGCGATAGGCGTGGATCATTCCGGCTCCGTGCGAAGAAAATTCAAATTCCAGCATAGAAATCCTCCAAAGTCCGATTTATTGGACACCTCGTCCTGTATGATAGGAGCATGCTAAGCGTTCGGGCCGCAGAAACAGAGCTGCCCGGCAAAAAATAGCAGGAAAGAAGTGCATGTTCATGAATTCCGTGATCGATCTGACCGCCTATCTGCCCGAGCAGCCCGCGCCGCGCCGCCGCAAGCGAAAATTCGGCAGCATTGCCGCCGCAGTGGAGACTGCCGTCACCCTTCTGATGGGCATTGGCTTTCTGCTTGCCCTGACGGCGTTTCTGCTGGCGCTGTAAAGTCCGGGTTTTCGTCGAGCGTGGAGAATAGCTCGTCCTCCCGCTGCGCGCGGCGGATGCAGCGAAGCGTGCCGTCCGCCTGATAGAGATATTCCGCGCAGTGCGGCGTCAGACCATAGGAATAGCCCATGGACGCGCCGTAGGCCCCGACGTCATGGATGATAAGACGCGCGCCTCTGCGGCATTCCGGCAGAAGGCGCTGGCCGAACGGTTCGCGCGGCTCCGGGATGCGGTCGCCGACGGCATAGCGCCGCCGCCCTTCCACACGGTCGTCGCCGAGGACGGAGATATGATGATACGTCCCGTAGAGCTCCGGGCGGAGCAGATCGGCGCGGCTGGCATCCACACCGAGCCAATCCTGCGCGCCGCGCTTGACGCCTGTCACCGTTGTAAGCAGAATGCCCGCATGGGCCGTGAGCCAGCGGCCAAGACCCGTCTCCACGGGCACGCCGCCCAAACCGGCAGGCTCCATGATCCGGGAAAATTCCGCCTGCACCCCGCGGGAGACGGCCGCGATGTCGGCGTCGCGCTCCGTGCGGCGATGAGCCACCGGGAGACCTCCGCCGAGGCAGCAATAGGACACCTGCAGGCCGAAGCTGTCATGCAGAGCCGCCGCGCAGGTGAACAGGGCGCGGGCCAGCGCGGAAAAGGCCTCGGGATCGCGCAGGCCAAGGCCGAGCATGGCGCTCAGGCCGACCTCGCGCACACCCTTGAGCCGCAGCTCCTGCGCCGTATCCAGCAGCTCGCCCGTCCGCATTCCGAAGCGCGTGGCCTCCGCCTTGTGGAAGCTGCGGTCCGGCTCCGGCCGAAGCCGCAGGCCGAGCCGCGCAGGCAGCGGACGCTCCCGCTCCAGCCGGAGCAGCAGCCCGCCGTCGTCCAGCACGAGGTCCGCAGCCGGAACGGCCAGCTCGGCGTCCGTGGGAAACTCGGGCGCAAAGCGGATGGACTCCGGGGAAAAGCCGCTGGCCAGCGCCAGCCGGTACTCCCCCGCCGTGACGCACAGCGCCCCCTGCCCCTCCTCGCGCAGGATGCGCAGGACGGTCGGGTTTGGCAGCGCCCGCACCGGGAACCAGGCCCGGAACCCGGCGCTCCACGAAAAGGCGCTGCGCAGCCGGGCCGCGCGGGTGCGGAGCTGCGCCTCATCATAGACATAGCAGGGCGTCGGAAGCGCGCGGAGCAGCTCCTCCGGCGCAAAGACGGCGTCCTGCGGATCGCGCCGCTCAGGCGCGGACATTGCGCTGATAAAGCAGGTTCAGGCCCTTGAGCATCAGGGTGCGGTCGTAGAGGAGCTTTCTGCGGCACAGCGGCACAACGAATTTGGAGATGCCGCCCGTCGCCACGACCGTTGCCGGGGTCCCAAGCTCCTGCTCCATGCGGTCGAGCAGGCCATCGAGCATGGCTGCCGCACCGAACATGATGCCGCTGCGCATGGCGTCGCGCGTATTTTTGCCGATGGCGCGCTGCGGCTCGCCCAGGCTGATGCCGGGGAGCTGGGCCGTGCGGCCGGTCAGCGCCTCGAGCGAGATCTTCAGGCCGGGGCAGATGCAGCCGCCGCTATAGACGCCGTCCTTGTCGATGGCCGTGATGGTCGTCGCCGTACCCATATCCACGATGAGCAGCGGCGCGCCATAGTCATGGATGGCCGCGACGGAGGCGACGATGAGGTCGCTGCCGATCTCCGTGGGATTGTCCATGCGGATGTTCAGGCCCGTGCGGATGCCGGGGCCGACGACGAGGCAGCTCTTCCCCGTCAGCTTGCGGATGGCGGTGCGGAACGAATTGAGCACCGGCGGCACGACGGAGGCGACGATCGTGCCGTCGATCATGGACGGAACGACGTCGAACAGCGCCAAAATGTTCTTGAGCTCCGCACAGTACTGATCGGACGTCTTGATGGAGTCCGTTGCCATGCGCGCCTCAAACAGGATGTCGCTCCCCTCGATGCCGCCGAGGACGACGTTGGTATTGCCGATATCGATTGCAAGGATCATAAGGTTTCCTCCAGTAACAGATCTTTCACGCAGCAGACCGCTTTGCCGCCGTCCACCGTCACGATGCCGCAGCTCGGAGTGCGGCCGCCGCAGGCTCCGGGATTCAGCAGCCAGAGGCCGCCCTCCTGCCTGCAATAGGGAATGTGGGTATGGCCGAACAGCGCGACCTGCGCCTGCTGCTCCTGCGCCGCAAGAGAAAAGCGGAGCAGCCCCTGCTTGACGCCGTAGCGGTGCCCGTGCGTGCCGAAAATGCGCACGCCCTCAAAGGTCCGCAGCAGCGTCTCCGCGCGCGGCGGGCCCCACAGGTCGCAGTTGCCGCGGACGCTCAGGACCGGCAGGCCGCAGAATTCCTCCGCAAGGCGGTCGGCATCGGCGCAGTGGTCGCCGAGATGGATCACGGCATCCGGCCGCTCCCGCCGCACGGCAAGCTGCATAAATTCCTGCTCGCCATGAGAATCCGAAAGGATCAGAAGCTTCATGGCGTCACCTCCTTCGCGTTTGGTGCATATATTATAGCAGGCCACAGAGCGGGAGGCAATCATTTATGAAGCAGGAAGATGCAAAAAAAGAGGCGCAGCGGATCCTTCACGCCCCGGAGGCACAGCAGCTCCTTGCGCTGCTCTCCCGCGGCGGCGGGCAGACGCTGCAGCAGGCGGCGGCTGCGGCGCAGCGCGGCGACATGGCGGGGGCGCAGGCCATGCTGAAGCCGCTGCTGGACGACCCGCAGGCGGCCGCTCTGCTGGAAAAGCTGAAGCAGGGCAGGTGATCGGCACGGAAAATCTGGAGGAAAAGCTCAGTCAGGTCCTGAACGACCCGAATTCCATGGCGCAGCTGATGTCATTCGCGCAGTCGCTCGGCATGGGGCCGCCCGATGCGCCCCCACCCCCCGGTCCGCCGCCCGGGCCGTCACCCGGTCCGCCGCCCGGCGACGACGCCTTCGTGCGCGGCATCCTGCAGCTCGTCCGGCAGGCGAATCAGAAGGACGGGCCGCAGGAGGCACTGCTTGCGGCGCTCAAGCCCTATCTGCGGCCGGAGCGGCGGGAAAAGCTTGACCGGGCGATGCGCATCGCGCGCATCTCGCAGATCGCAGGCGGCGCGCTGAAGCAGCACGGCGGCCTGCTGGGAGGGCCGAACGATGTATAACCGTTATACCCCAACGCCCGGCGGGCAATACCAACGCAAGCCCGTCCCGGAGCCGAAGCGTCCGCCCGGCCCACCGCCGGGGCAGCCGTGTTCCCCCGGTCCGCCGCCTGCGCCGCAGCCGCCGGGACCGCCGCCGTGTCCTCCCCCGCCGCCCGGTCCGCCGCGCCCACCGCTGCGGCTGCCGTTTCTGGAGGGGCTGATTCCCGGCATGGACAGCGGTGATGTGCTGGTCGTGCTCATTTTGCTGCTGCTCCTGTCGGAGGGCAACGAGGACTCCGGCTCCGTGCTGATGACGCTGGCGATCTTTCTGTTTTTGCAATAGGGCAACATAAAATCACCCGCTGCGGAGACCCGCAGCGGGTGCGCTATTTTTGTTTTGGGTCTGTACAGGACAATTCAAACGCGCAGGGGCGCTGGTGCACCACCGTGCTCCCCCGATTTGTCATTCCGAGGAGCGAAGCGACGTGGGAATCTCGGGAAGGCAGTTACGATTTTGCCGATAACTTCCCCGCGATCCTACTGGGTACTGCGAGATTGCCACGTCGGCCTTTGGCCTCCTCGCAATGACAAACTTGGGAGCATTGCGCCAATGAATTTGTGCTGGAAAACTCATGGGTGCGCAAGGTGCTCAGTGAGCGCCGCTACAGACGCAATCGGTGCACACCGTTTTAACGTTACGCTGTACGACCTGCGAATGCCTGCACGAGATTGCCACGGGCGCAAAGCGCCCTCGCAATGACAAATCTGGAGGCCTGTGCGGATTTTACTCCGTGAACATGGCAGTGGAGAGGTAGCGTTCGCCGGTGTCGGGGAGCAGGGCGACGATGGTCTTGCCTGCATTTTCCGGTCGCTTGGCCAGCTCCGCCGCCGCAAAGACCGCCGCGCCGGACGAAATGCCGACGAGCAGGCCCTCCTCCCGCGCCAGCGCGCGGCCGGTGGCAAAGGCGTCCTCATTTTCCACGGGGAAGATCTCGTCATAGACGGAGGTGTTGAGCGTCTTCGGTACGAAGCCCGCACCGATGCCCTGGATCTTGTGCGGACCGGGCGTTCCCTTGGACAGGACGGGCGAACCGGCCGGCTCAACCGCGACGACGTGCACGTTCGGGTTCTGCGACTTCAGATATTCACCCGTGCCCGTGATGGTGCCGCCGGTGCCGACGCCCGCAACGAAAATATCGACGGTCCCGTCCGTATCCTGCCAGATCTCCGGGCCGGTCGTGGCGCGGTGGATGGCGGGGTTGGCCGGATTCGTGAACTGGCCGGGCAGGAAGCTGCCGGGCGTCTGCGCGGCGATCTCCTCCGCCTTGGCAATGGCACCCTTCATGCCCTGCGCACCGTCCGTCAGGACAAGCTGCGCACCATAGGCCTTGAGCAGGTTGCGGCGCTCGACGCTCATGGTCTCCGGCATGGTCAGGATGACGCGGTAGCCGCGCGCGGCTGCCATGGCGGCAAGGCCGATGCCGGTGTTGCCGCTCGTCGGCTCGACGATGACCGCGCCCGGCTTCAGCAGGCCGCGCTGCTCGGCGTCGTCCAGCATGGCACAGGCGATGCGGTCCTTTACGCTGCCCGCGGGGTTAAAATATTCGACCTTGGCCAGCAGGTTTGCCTTCAGGCCGCGCACTGCGGCAAAGCGCTGCAGCTGCACGAGCGGCGTGTGGCCGACAAGCTCGGAAATGCTGTGATAGACTTTCATAAAACAGGCTCCTTTCGAATTCCTACATAACCCACTGTTTTTCTAGGCATTATACTAGCACGAGTTTGGACCGTTGTCAAGCCCCTAAAATCAGAAAATGGAGCCGCTCCGGGCTTGTCAAAAAAAGCATTTTTTGACAAGCCCTCAAACGAGACCCGTTTCACTGGGCTCTCGTTTGAAAAGGCTGCGGCTCGCGGCAGCGCACGAGAAGACATGCCGACGCGCTGCGGCGCAAACGCACGTTTGCGAGCCGAGCGGTATTTTCTCTGTAGGGGACGTCACGCCGCCGGAGAAAATGATTTCCACTTTCTTTGCGCTTGCGAGCGACGATGGCCTTGCCTGCCTTGCCCTCAAAGACCAGCCGGGCGGGGTCCTTCTCGTTCATGCCGATGCCGAGGGGGTGGGTCTCGATGCGGGGCCGCTGGGCCGCGCAGCAGGGGCAGACCTCCAGCATATGCGCGCCCAGGCTGTACTCGGCGCCGGGCACCAGGTTGTAGGTGTAATCCTCCATGAAGAGGGAACAGCCGTTGCCGCCCTCGCCCATCGCTTTGAGGATGGCGGTCATCGCGGCCACCTTCCAGTCGCCCTCGCCGCCGTAGCCGTAGCCCTGCGCCATCAGGTGCTGGCTGGCCAGACCCGGCAGCTGCTCCATGCCGTACAGGTCCTGGAAGGTGTTGGAGAACGCCTGGCATCCTTCGGCATCCAGCATCTTCTTGATCGCGATCTCCTCGCGGGCCTGGTAGCGGATGGCACCGATGTCATCCGTCGCAAAGTCGTAGCTGGCGCGGTAGACTTCCATCAGGGCGTCAATCTCGGCGTCGGTGACCTCGTTCATCACCTGGACCAGGTCGCCCACGGCCCAGGTGTTGACCTGCCAGCCCAGCCTGGCCTGGACCTCCACCTTGTCGCCCTCGGTCACGGCCACTTCGCGCATGTTGTCGCCGAACCGCATGACCTTCAGCTGGCGGGAGACCGCCACGCCGACGGCGGCGCGCATCCAGCGGCCCAGACGCTTCTGGACTTCCTCATCCTGCCAGTACCCGGCGATGATCTTGCGCGGCATCCGCAGCCGGGCCGCCAGGAACCCGTGCTCCCGGTCGCCGTGGGCGGCCTGGTTCAGGTTCATGAAATCCATGTCGATCTCCTCGTTGGGGATCTCGCGGTTGTATTGGGTGGCAAAATGGCAGTAGGGCTTCTGCAGATTCACAAAGCCGTTGATCCACATCTTGCTGGGACTGAAGGTGTGGCACCAGGTGATGATGCCCGCACAGCGGGGGTCGTAGTTGGCCTCGCGCACCACGTCGGCAATCTCCTGGTTGGTCTTGGCCGTGACCTTGTAGACCATCCTGCAGGGCAGATTGCCCGAGGCGTTCAGCAGATCCGCCATCTCGGCGGCACGGCGGGCCACGGTCTCCAGCACCTCCGGTCGCCCTCGGCCGGGGCGAACACGATGCCCTCGGGCAGCAGGCCCTCGAGGCGGGCCGCACCGGCGGCGGTCAGCTTGCCTGCCGGGACACCGGCGGGCAGGACCTGCGGCAGCAGGTCGCGCAGCGTGAAGGGCTGCTCCGCGATAAGGCGGTCGAACTTTTCCATCATGCCGCGGTCATAGTCCAGCGTTTCGCTGTCGATGGGGAACATGCCGGAGGCCTCGCCGATGCCGACGGCGTTCACGCCGGTGAGCATATAGTGGAAATATCCCGCCAGCGTCGTGATATGCGCAAGCTTGCCGACATGCGCCTCGCCGGTGCGGATAGCATGCCAGAGGTGCGCGATCGACCAGCGCTGCGGGATGTTGAAGCCGAACAGCTCCGTCAGCTCCGCCGCCTCTTCGCCCGTCATGGTGTTCTGCCAGGTGCGGAAGGGCGTGAGCAGGTTCCAGTCCTTGTCAAAGGCCAGATAGCCGTGCATCATGGCCGAGATGCCCATGGCATCCACGGAGACCTCGCCGAGGGCGCGCAGCGCCGTGCGAAGGCCGCTCCAGGCCTCCTCGAGGTCATAGGTCCAGACGCCGTCGCGGAGGTCGCTCTTCCAGGTGTAGTCGCCGGAGGCGACCGGGCGGAAGGCCTCGTCGATCAGGACGGCCTTGATACGGGTCGAGCCAAATTCGATACCAAGCGTATGAGTCATATTATGTCTCCTTTTGAGCCTGCATTCTCTCCCACGGAGAAATGATGTTTTTCTGGATGGGATCGTTGAGCAGATAGCAGATCAGATATTGCGGCAGGCTGATGCCGAACAGTGCGATCACGATCAGCGTGTACGGGAAAAAGCTGAAGCCGAACAGGAAGCCGACGCCATGCACCACGATTGGAAGCCAGCCGCGGCCGCCGCGCAGGGCGGACATGCCGTTGGCGTTCTTCAGGATCTGGCCGTTCGGCAGATCGAACATGGCGCGCATGAGGAAGGCATAGCTCCCGCGGCCGAGCGCGAGGCCGATGGCAAACAGGCCGAAGGCGAAGAACATCGGACCGAGGAAGGTGCCGAAGTTGCCCATGCCAAGGCTGAGCAGGAAATATCCCAGAAACAGCAGTCCGCCGAACAGCAGCCCGAGCGGAAGACTGCGCCAAAAATCCTTTTTAAATTCGTCCCGGAACTCCTCCCACAAAAGCACATTGCCCTCGCGCACGAGCACAATGAGAGCGCGGTCCATGGCGCACAGCGCAGCCGGCATCGTCACGACCGGGATGCAGCAGGCCAAAAAACAGCAGGTTCAGACGGATGAGCTTCCATGCATGGTTCCAAAACAGATAGAAAAACCGACGCGCACCCTCGCGGGGCGCGGGAAGGCCGCGGCCTTCCCGACGCATTCCGCGCTGCATCAGTTTTTCATACCGGTCATCACGATGCCTTCGACGAAGTACCGCTGACCGAGGAGATAGAACACGACGCCGGGCACGAAAGACATGCAGGTGCCGCACATGATGGCGGACCAGTCCGTCTTCAGGGAGCCCTTGAGCTGGCTCAGGCCCATGGAAATCGTGAACTTATCTTCCGTATTGATATAGATCATCTGCTGGAGCAGATCGTTCCAGATCTGGATGAAGAGGAACATGGCGACGACGATCATCGCCGATTTGATGGAAGGAACGATGACGTTGAGGAGGATACGGAAGTAGCCTGCGCCGTCGATCGTTGCAGCTTCGTCGAGCTCACGCGGGATGGAGCGGACGAACTGGCGGATGAGGAAGATGTTGAACGCGCCGCCGCCGCAGAGATACGGCAGGATCAGCGGCCAGAACGTGTTGGACATGTTGAAGAACTTCGTCCACATGATGTACAGCGGGATGAGCGTGACCATGGTCGGCAGCAGCATGGAGCCGACGCACAGCGTGAACAGGAAGTTCCGCAGGCGGAAGCGCAGGCGCGCGAAGGCATAACCGCACATCGTGGCCGTGATGGTGCCGAAGATGACAGACGGGACGATGATGATCATCGTGTTCTTCAGATAGGTCCAGAACTTGAAGTATTCCAGCGTGTTGGCATAGTTCGAGAACAGCCAGCGCGGCGGGAAGAAGGCAGGCGGCCACTTGAACAGCTCGGCGTTCGACATCAGGCTGGAACGGAAGATCCACCAGATGGGCAGCATGCACAGGCAGGTCAGGAAGATCAGCGCGATGAAGCACAGCGCATTCGTGATGCGCTCGGTGCGCTTGCGGCTTTTCAGGCTGCTCATTTGTCGTCGCCTCCTTCATAGAAGATCCAGCTCTTACTGGTGGCAAACAGCAGCAGCGTAAAGGCGCCGATCAGCAGGAACAGCACGAAGGCGATCGCGCAGGCGAGACCGATCTTGCCGCGCTGCTTGAACGCGTAGTTGTAGAGCATGTAGGACATAAAGTAAGAGGATTTACCGGGGCCGCCCTTCGTCAGAGCGAGGGCAGGCGTGACGACCTGCATGTTGGTAATCAGGGACATCAGCATATTATAGAAGATAATGGGGGTCATGCTGGGGAAGGTCACATGCCAGAAGCGCTGCCATGCGTTTGCGCCGTCGATCTCGGCGGCCTCATGGTACACGCGGGGCACATTCTGCAGGCCCGCCAGGAAAATCACGATCAGGTTGCCGGAGAGCCACACGGCGATCAGTGCCAGCGACGGAACGACCTGCGAGGACGAGCTGACGAACATCAGGCGTTCGATGCCGAGCTTGGAGAGGATGTAGTTGAACAGGCCCCACTCCGTGTTGTACAGCCAGCTCCAGCCGATGTAGACGGCGGCTGCGGGCAGCACATAGGGCAGGTAGAAGGCCGCGCGGAAGAAGCCGCGGGCGGGGATCTTGCGGTTGAGCAGCATTGCGACAATCAGGGAATAGACCATGCTGCCGACGACAGCAAGCAGGGAGAAATAGACGGTGACTTTGATGGATTCCTTGAAGTACGGATCCGTGGTGAAGAGCTTGATATAGTTATTGATGCCGTTCCATTCCGGTGCGCCGGTTCCGCCCCACTTGAAAAAGCTCAGGCCGAACACCGCGATCAGCGGAATGTAGGTCAGCACGATCAGGCCGATAAATGCGGGGATGAGGTAGAGATACGCAGCGCGCGCTTCCTTGCGGAGCAGCTTGCTCTTGGGTTTCTTAGTGCGTTTGGGCAACTTGCTCACCCTTTCTTTGAGTTAGGAGTTGAAAAAGACATTTTGGCCGGCCGCCGCTCCGGGCGGCCGGCCAAAACCGGGGTTTCAGATATCAGTCAGAGGGTTCTGCTTACTCGCCCATGAACACTGCGTTCAGTGCGTCGTAGTTCTCGGTGATCGCCTGCTCAGCGGTCTGCTCGCCGGTCCAGACCGGGCCGAGGACCGTGCGGAGGAGCTCGATGAACTCGGTGGTGTGCGGGATATAGTACCAGCAGGTAGACTCAGCGCAATCTCTTGCGTAGTCAACGACAGCACCCTTGTACTCGTCATGATCCGGGAAGTTGGGGTTGTCGATCCACTTGTTGGTGAGGGTCTCATCGGTGTAGTACTCTTCGAGGATGGGCATCCAGATGCCGGTGGCGATCAGGCTGTCCCAGCTGTTCTCTTCCTTCATGTACCACTTGATGAAGGTCATGGCCTCTTCCGGATGCTTGGTCTGGGAGAAGACGACCTGCGGGCCGCCGGTGCAGATGGTGACCTCGTTGACCATCTTCGGCAGACGGGCGACGCCATAGTTCAGGCCTTCGTCACGGGCGGTGGCAAGGCAGGTGCCGACGTTCCATGCGCCAGCGGTCGCCATGGCGACGGTGCCGGTCAGCAGGGAGCGCTGCATGCCGTTGTCCTCGAGGCCTGCATTGTAAGGCATGCAGTTCTCAACGAGGGTCAGGTCAGCGACCTTCTGGATGGACTCGATGACCTTCGGGTCATTGATGGTGCAGGCGGAGCCGTCCTCGGTGAACCAGCGGCCGCCGTTGGACAGTGCCCAAACCTCAAGCTGCCAGGTCCAGTTGTCAACGACGCAGCCGTACTGCTTGATGTTTTCCTTGTCGAAATCCGGGCTCAGGGCGTTGTTGCCATTGGCGTCGAGGGTCAGGGTCTTGGCCAGGGTGACGAACTCGTCCCAGGTCATAGCCTCGGTAGCGGACGGATAGTCCAGGCCGGCGGCATCAAACATGTCCTTGTTGTAGTACAGGGACAGGACTTCGTTCGCAGCGGAGTAAGCAACGGGCTTGCCTTCGCTCTTGAAGGTGATGGAATCAAGGGGCATGGAGTCGGCGCCCTCGTACATGGCGGAGATGTCGTACAGCAGGCCGTCGGAAGCGAAGTCCAGAACGCCGGACTCGTTCATGATGCCGCAGTCGGGAAGCTCACCCGCGGTAGCCATGGTGTTCAGCTTGGTGACATACTCTTCGTTGGGGATCGCCATGACCTCAACCTTGATGTTCGGATACTCTTCGTGGAACTTGTCGGCGACGGCCTGCACGCTGGCAGCCTCGTCCGGGGTGCCCCAATAGGAGTAGGTGATGGTGACGACGTCGCCGTCATTGCCGTTGGTGTCATCGGAGGAATCGGAGTTCTCCGTGGCGGGGGTGGTGTCCTGAGAGCCGTCGGTCTGATCGTTGTTGTCGGTGTTGGTTGCGCAGGCGACCATACCAACGATCATCAGGAGGCACAGCAGGAGCGCGATGATCTTCTTCATGGTTCAGGTTCCTTTCTTCATTTCAAGTTTTTTTATTATAGCAGCTTCCTGCTGCGTATAATTACGAAATGGTGGTATCGACCCAGACGCGCATCTCGCCGGGCGTGCGGTTGCCCCACAGGCCATAGGGGACGGCGTGCAGCATGCACGGCTCCGTGCGCAGGGTGCAGTCGGCATAGAGCTCGGAATCGTCCACACCGGTCGAAACGATACGGCAGCCGCTCACATCCAGCTCCGGCAGATCACCGGGCAGGCCCTCGGTGGGTGCCTTCTCTTCAACGGCGGCATCCGGCGCCATGCGCAGGGCTGCAAGGTTTTCGCCGTTGTCCTGCTGCTCGAAGCAGTAGACGAACGGGCCCTTCTGCAGCGCGACGCGGCCGACATCGGCGCGAACACACAGGTTTGCGGCGCAGCGGTGCACGGGCACCGAGCCGCTGAGCGTGAAGTGATGCTCTCCTGCGCAGTTCACGGCCAGTACGGCATAGCCGTTCTCGACCGCAGGCTGGATCCCCTCGCCGTTCAGGCGGAAGACGGGCTTCTCAAGCCACTTCGGCAGGCGCAGGCGCACAACGATGGGGTGTGTGCCGCTCGAGCGGACGTCCAGCTCCAGTGCGCCGCCATGCATCAGGCCGCTGCGCTGCTCGATGCGGACGTCGGTATCGCGCAGGGTCGTCTCGATGGTCGAGCCGACGAGCAGGTTGACATAAATGCTGCGGTCATCGACCGCATAGATGTACTGGCCGAGGGAAGCAAGCGTGCGCGCGATATTTGCAGGGCAGCAGGCGACCTCGAACCACGGCTGGCGGACGGGCTTGAGATACTCAATGGAAGTGTGGTCCTTGCAGTTTGCAGGCCAGACCTCCAGCGGATTGACGTAGAAGTAGCGGTCGCCCGCAGCGCTGACGCCGCCGAGCACCGTGTTGCACAGGGCGCGCTCCACCGTCTCGTAGTATGAGGCGTCATGGAACATGGCCGCCATACGCTGGCCGAACATCATCAGACCGATGGACGCGCAGCTTTCGCAGTACATGCGGTCGTTCGGCAGGTCGTAATCCACGGTGAAGCGCTCAAGCAGGCCGGACGAGCCGATGCCGCCCGTGATATACATACGGCGCTTCGTGACATTGTCCCAGAGCGTCTGGCAGGCATTGCGCAGGGCCTCGTCCTGCTGGATATCGGCCAGATCGGCCATTGCGCTGCACTGGTACATGGCGCGGACTGCGTGGCCCTCCATTGTCTTCTGCTCCACGGGGCGCACATGCGACTGGGAGTAGGACGGATCGTAGCTGCGCAGCTCCGGGAAGATCAGCTTATGCTGCGGATCGTTCATCTCGCGCAGGAGATAGTTCGGCGTGCGGCCGCGGCAGTCAATGAAGAAGCGAGCCGTCTTCAGGTAGCGCTCCTCGCCCGTCACGCGCCAGAGCTTCACGAGCGCAAGCTCGATCTCCTGATGGCCGGGATAGCCCGGAAGCTGGCCCTCGCCGTCGCCGAAGGTCCCGCAGATGAGGTCCGCGAACCTGGCAGCGATATCGAGCAGGCGGCGCTTGCCGGTGGCGTTATAGTAGGCGACGGCCGCCTCGATGAGGTGGCCCGCGCTGTAGAGCTCGTGGCCCTCGGTGAGGTTCTTCCAGCGGAGCTCGGGATGACAGACCGTGAAATAGGTGTTCAGGTAGCCGTCCGGCTGCTGGGCCTGCCCGATGATCTCGATGAGCTCATCCGCCTGGGGGATGTACTCCGTTTCGCCGTTATTTGCGCAATAGGCAACAGCCTCAAGCCATTTATAGGCATCGGTATCACCGAACACGACACCGCGGTGCTCGCCCTGGAGCGTGCCGCCGGCGATGCGGAAATTATCAATGCAGAAGCAGCGGCTCTGGCCTTGCTTGCCGTTGAGGATCTCCCACTGCACGGGGATCATTTTCTTTGCAACCATGTCCGCGTAATGGCTGAACAGCGGATCCGTTACTCTAATTTTTTTCAAATCGGGGATCGTGATCTTGCTTGCCATAATGTGGAACCTCCATTGATGGTTAAACGTTTAAGAAAAAATCGGAAAAGAAAACGCGGAATCCGTCGTCGGTCGCCGCGTGCCGAAGCCGCAATTGGCGTCCGGTGATTTAAACGTTTAACTTTTTCTGATCTGATTATATCATATTTTTCGGATTTGTAAAGGCGGAATTACAGAATCGTGAGTTTATACAACTTTTCCAGCCCCTTTTTGTGCAGAATTCACAACGTTCAACTTGCGCATCTGCCGCTCCGCGGCCCGTTCCGGCCTGCATGTAAGCCCCAAAATGTGCAGCACGCGGAATTTCCCTGTAATTTGCGTCAAAGTTAGCATTTTTCCCGAAATAAAACGTTTAGCTCTTGCTGTTTTTCATGCGGTATGATATGATTATATCAACGCTCCGCATTGTAAAAAACCAGAGAAGGTGAACTATTTCATGGCAACCATTCGCGAGATCTCGGACCGGGCCGGTGTATCCATTGCAACGGTCTCCAAGGTCCTGAACAATAAATCCGGCGTCAAGCAGGAGACGGCCGACCGTATTCTGCAGATCGCGGACCAGCTCAATTACCGCCCGAATCTCAATGCCCGCTCGCTGAAGCTCGGCGACGCGCGCACCATCGGCATCATCACAGAGGACCTGACCGTCTTCAACACGCCGGAGATCGTCGACGGCGTCGCCTCCGTATGCGAGACGCTGAACTATCATTATATTCTGAGCAATCTGCGTTTCAACAAGCGCTACCACGACAATCCCTGGGACTACCCAGAGAGCAACCTTCTCGTCCGCTCAGCCGTGAACGATCTGCTGTCCAAGCAGGTCGCGGGCATCATCTATATCGGCTGTCACAGCCACCTTGTCGCATCGCTGAAGGCGCATGCCCATATCCCGTTCGTGTGCGTCTACTGCACCTGCGAGGATCAGGACGTGCCCTGCGTCGGCTATGATGACCGTCTTGCCGCCTATGAGGCCACGGGCACTCTGCTGGAGCACACGTCGGAGCACATCGGCATGATCACGGGTCCCATCCACTCCGTGCACACCCTGCGCCGCGCCAACGGCTTCCTGCAGGCCCTGCACGACCACGGCGTAGCCTATGACTCTTCCCTTGTCCGCGCAAGTGACTGGGACCGTGACTCCGGCTACCGTTTCGGCGGCGAGCTCATCCGCGCGGGCGCAAAGGCCATTTTCGCCCAAAATGACCTTGTCGGCACCGGTGTGATCGACTGGTGCAACCAGAACGGCATCGAGGTCGGCAGGGACATCTTCCTCATCGGCTACGATAACCGTGAGATCAGCTCCGTCTGCCGCCCGTCGCTCTCCACCGTCGCCCTGCCGCTGTTCCAGATGGGCCAGAGTGCGGGCCATACCCTGCTGGACATGCTCTCCGGTAAGCCTCCGGCGCAGAAGGACATCATGCTGGAATGTACGATCATCAAACGAGAATCCACAGGAGGTTAATTCATGAAAGCTCGCATCCGACTTCAGAAGGACTGCATCATCTCCCCCATCGATCCCCGCGTGTTTGGCTCGTTCATCGAGCATCTCGGCCGCGCCGTCTATACCGGCATCTATGAGCCGGGTCACCCGACCGCCGACGCCTTCGGTTTCCGCGGCGACGTGGAGGCGTTGATCCGCCCGCTGCATGTCACGCAGATCCGCTATCCGGGCGGCAACTTCCTCTCCGGCTACGACTGGCGCGACGGCATCGGCCCGAAGGACAGGCGTCCCGTCCGCCCCGACATGGCGTGGAGCGCCATTGAGCCGAATCAGGTCGGCACGGACGAGTTCCTGCAGTGGTGCGAGCGTATCGGCGCGCAGCCGATGATGGCCGTGAACCTCGGCACCGGCACGCCGAAGGACGCCGTGGAGCTGCTGGAATACTGCAACGGCGACATGCACACCTACTGGGCGGACAAGCGCCGCGAAAACGGCCGCGAGGCCCCCTATAACGTCAAGCTCTGGTGCCTCGGCAACGAGATGGACGGCCCCTGGCAGATCTGCTCGAAGACGGCCACGGAATACGGCCGCATCGCCTGCGAGACGGCCAAGCTCATGAAGATGTTCGACCCGACCATCGAGACCGTCGCCTGCGGCAGCTCCTACCGCACGATGCCGACGTTCGGCACCTGGGAAGAGGAGGTCCTCCGCCAGAGCTATCCCTACGTCGACTATCTGTCGCTCCATCAGTATTATACGAACCATGAGGGCGACGTCATGAATTTCCTTGCACGCAGCGAGGAGATGGGCGAGTTCATTCAGGAGGTCGCCGCCATCTGCGAAAAGATCCGCCTCGAGGTCGGCAGCGACAAGCACATCGGCCTGTCGTTCGACGAGTGGAACGTCTGGTATCACTATGCCAAGAACGGCAGGGTGCCGGAGAAGTGGACGGTCGCCCGCCCCATTGAAGAGGAGAACTACGACTTTGCAGACGCCCTGCTCGTCGGCAGCATGCTCAACACCCTGCTCAACCATGCCGACGTCGTGAAGGTTGCCTGCCTGGCCCAGCTCGTCAACGCGCTGGCCCCCATTATGACCGAGCCGGGCGGCCGCGCCTGGGCGCAGACGACGTACTGGCCGTTCCTCTATGGCTCGCAGTTCGGCCGCGGCACGGCCCTGCAGCAGGAGGTCGAGGTCCCGACCTATGCCTGCGGTGTCAGCCCGAAGGCCCCGTACCTTTCCAGCTCCGCCGTGCTCTCCGAGGACGGCACGCATGTGACGGTCTTTGCTGTGAACAAAAGCCTCGACGAGGCCATGACGCTGGAGCTCGACGGCCTGAACGCCGTGCTGGAGCAGCATGTCACGCTGACCGCTCCCTCGCTGGACTCCGAGAACACCGCAGACGCCCAGCCCGCTCTGCCGCGCGAGGTCGCCGTCGGCGCAGAAGCCCCGGAGCTCCCTGCCGCCTCGTGGAATATGCTCCGCTTCCGCCTTGCCTGATCCTGAAGATATCCCCTACCGGCGCAGGCCCCCCCTGCGCCGGTTTTTTGCGTCTGTATTGGGTCATTCTGGGTCATTCATGGTAGGGGCGGGGCATGCCCCGCCCGTGCGCGAAGCGGCAAAAGCAGCACCAATTCGGTGCAGTGTACCGTTTCCTGCGCCATGCTTCCTGATGTGTCATTGCGAGGAGCGAAGCGACGTGGCAATCTCGCAGTACCCGGCCGGATAACAGGACACTCCCGGCGAAAACGCAACTGCCTCCCCGAGATTGCCACGGGCGCAAAGCGCCCTCGCAATGACAAATCGGGAGCCATCGCCGTTTTAGCGATAGCCTGTGCAAATCGTCAGTGCAGCGCCGGGAGCGGCATGCCGCTCCCCTACAATAAGGGTACGATCGACAGCGCGCCGCAAAAGTCAAAAAGGAGCCGCCCGGTGGGCGGCTCCTCCCCTGCCCGCATCGGCGGACAGGGATTTTTTTGGATCAGTTCTCCGCTGTCAGATAGCGCATCAGAATGACGGCGATCTGGGCGCGGGTCGCGGTCTCCTGCGGGGCGAGGTAGGTCTTGCCGTCGCTCTCGGAGATGCCGTTGATGAGGCCCTGCTCCACTGCCCACGCCATGGCGTCGGCGGCGTAATCGGAGACCTTCTCGGCATCCGGGAAACCGGCGAGCTTGCCCTCGACCTTCTCCGCCTTGGCATAGCGGAAGAGGATCGTCGCGATCTGCTCACGGGTGATCTGGTCGTTCGGGGCGAACGTCGTGGTGTTCACGCCCTTGACGATGCCGTTCTCCGCTGCCCAGATGACAGCGTTCGTGTACCACTGACCGTCCGCCACGTCGGCAAACGGGTTCGTGGCCGTGCTCTCCGGCTCGCCCGCGATGCGATAGAGGATCGTCACGAGCTGGGCGCGGGTCAGGTTGCCGTCGACGTCGAACGCATCGTCCGCGACGCCGTTCATGAAGCCATTCTTCACCATGAAGTCGACGCCGGTATGATACCAGCCATTCTCCTCCACGTCGGTGAAGTTCGTGCTCGGGCAGCCTGCGGTCTTGAGGGCCTCGCGTGCGGCCGCAAGGATCTCGTCGACCTCCTCGGGCGTCTTGGCAGCCTCGATGGCGGCCTTGGCGTCCTCGATGACCTTGGCATAGTCCTCACGGGCGTGGCCGGTCAGAGTCTCACTCTCGTGCAGGAGCTGTGCCAGCTCAAACGTTGCGGTGTACTTCGAAGCGGCGAGAGCAGCCTCTTCGGCAGCCTTGCGGGCCTCTTCGGCGGCCTTGCGCTCCGCCTCCGCCTTTTCGGCAGCGGCCTGAGCCTCGGCCAGATAGTTGATCAGCTCCGCCTTGATCTCGACGACCTTCTGATAGGTCTCGGCCATCTGGCGGGCATACTCGGCAGCCTCAGCGGCAGAGGCGGCAGCCTCGACCTCGGACTTCTTGGCAGCCTCGAGCGCGAGCTCGGCAGCGGCCTTGGCGTCCTCGGCAGCGGCCTTTGCATCCTCGGCAGCCTTCTTGGCAGCCTTGGCTTCCTCAGCGGCCTTCTCAGCGGCAGCCTTGTCCTCGGCGCTGGAGGCGGCGGCCTCCTCGGCCTTCTTCTGCGCCTCTTCGGCCTTGGCCTGCGCGGCCTCGGCGGCAGCCTGGGCAGCCTCGGCAGCGGTCTGAGCCTCCTGCGCCTTCCGCATGCTCTCGGCAGCCTGCGCAGCGCTCTGAGCAGCCTGCGTGGCGCTCTGCGCGGAGCGGCCAGCCTCTTCGGCAGCCTTCAGAGCCTCGGAAACAGCCTTCGCAGCCTCGGCGGCAGCGGCGGCGTTGTTCTCCTCGGCGGCCTTCCGGGCGGCTTCGGCGCCGGTCTTGGCCTCTTCGGCCTTCTTCTGGGCCTCTTCGGCCTTGGCCTGTGCGGCTTCGGCAGCGGCCTGCGCGGTTTCAGCAGCCTTGCGGGCTTCCTCGGCAGCGGCGTTGTTCTCGCCGGCCTTGGCAGCGGCGGCCTCGGCGGCCTCCTGCGCGGCCTTGGCGGCCTCAGCGGCTTCCTCGGCGGCCTTCTGCGCGGCCTCGGCCTCTTCCTGGGCCTGCTTGGCTTCCTCAGCGGCCTTCTGGGCGATTGCCGCAGCCGATGCCGTCAGTTCCTCATACAGCTCCTCGGCAGCGAGCAGCTTTTCATAGTTCTTGACCAGTTCCTTCTGCGTGTCGGTCAGGGCGTCATAGGCGGCGCGGGCAGCCTTGATGGCGTCGCCGCTGTCGACCGTAACTTCGCCGATGGCGTCGATCAGGTCCTCCGCAGCCTTGGCGGCAGCAGCGTCGACCATGGCGGCGTAAGCTTCCTCAGCGGCGGTCAGCTCCTCATAGTTCTTGACCAGTTCCTTCTGCGTGTCGGTCAGGGCGTCATAGGCGGCGCGGGCAGCCTTGATCGCGTCGCCGCTCTCAAGCGTGACCTCGCCGATGGCGTCGATCAGGTCATCCACAGCCTTTGCGGCAGCGGCGTCGACCAGGGCGGTGTAAGCTTCCTCTGCCGCAGTCAGCTTCTCGTAGTTGTCGACAAGCGCCTTCTTGGCCTCGGGCAGCTCGTCATAGGCGGCACGGGCAGCGTCGATGGCGTCGCCGCTGTCGAGCGTGACTTCGCCGATGGCGTCGATGAGCTCCTTGACCGCAACGACAGCGGGGTCGTCCGGGGCCTTGAGCACGTGGATCGTCAGCATAGCCTTCGTGGCGGTGCCTTCGACCTCGCCCTCGAAGTTCACGTCGCCGACATTGGCCAGCTCGGCAGCCGTGATGGCAGGCCAGGTGACCTTGACGGTCTGGTTGTCAAATGCGCCGTTGTTGTAGCCGACCTTCACGGTCTTCGGCAGCGTCGGAACGATGCCCTGCGTCGTCGTCAGCTCGACGGGATCGACGCTCGTGATGGTGGCCTTGTCCATGTCGCTGCGGACATAGATCGTGCAGGTGGTCATCTTGCCGGTGGAGTTGTTCACGCCGCGGAGCTTGACCTCGCCGTCGGTGGCGATCATGTCAGCCGTCAGGGTCTCCCATGTGACGGGGACGCTGATGAGCGCGCCGTCGGAGGTGACTGCCGCGACGTTGGAGGGCAGCGTGGGCATGACGCCGGGCTTCGTGGCGAGGAAGACCTCGTTCAGGGAGGCGACGTCAACGGAGGAATAGACCTTGAAGCGGTAGATGCCGTTTGCTTCCGCGCCGGAACGGACGGTCACATACAGGCGCAGGCGGGTGGTGGTAACGCGGTCGAATTCAATGCGGTTGTACTTGTTCTTTGCAATGCTGCTCTCGAACGGAGTGGTAATGTTGACATCCTGCCAGGTCCCGCTGGCATCGAGGTACTGCATACGCAGCTTGGACGGAATTCGCGTTCCGCCGCCGTCGTCATACCAGTAGATATCGGCGCCGCCGACGGTCACGGCCTCATCCCAGGTGTAGCCGACATAGTGCTCGGAGCCGGCGCTCTGCCGCCAGTTGCCCCAGCCCTTGCCGGTTCCCATGTTGGAGCTGGTCGGCTCGAAGCTCGGGTTGTTGATGCCGTTCAGGTTCTCCCAGCTGGAGGTGTAGTCACTTTCGACGGAAGCGGCATCCGGAGCGACGTCCTCACCGAGGCCGCCCGCTGCGCCCCGCTTCAGGGTGACAGTCAGCTCGGCAGTCGCGCTCAGCTCGCCGTCACTGACGGTGAAGCGAACGGTGTACTCGCCTTCCACGGAGCCAGAGATGGTCGTGGTGGGCTTATTGGCGCTGCTCAGCAGGGTCTCAGCGCCCTCGGGGACGGCGATAACTTCCCAGGCGTAGGACATGTCCTTGTCGTAGGGCATGCCGTCGTCGGTGCAGGTCGCCTTCAGGGTGGTATAGAGGTTGCCGGTGAGGGAGGTATCCTCAGCCAGCTTCACGGTCGGGGCCGTGTTCTGCGCGGGATGATCGCGGTCGCCGCCCTCGTTGAAGAGCTGGATCTCGGTCACGGCAGTGAAGCCCTTGTCCTTGTTGGTGAAGGTGAAGCGGAGCTGATCCGTCTCGACCGGTGCGAAGTACACGGCGTTGTAGTTCGCGCGCGGAGCGGACGGGGTACGGGTCTGCTGCCGGACGGCCTGCCAGGCCTCGCCGTCCCAGTACTCGACTGCGAACTTGGAGGGCTCGGAGTAGCCGTTCGTCTGGCGGTCGTTGTAGAAGTACAGCGTCGCCATGTCCACGGTCTGCTTGGAGGAGAGCTTCAGCGTCAGGCTGTCGCGCTCGTTCACGCTGCCGTAGTTGCCCCAGAACGGCATGTCGACGGTCGTGCCGTCCACAACTGCCTGCGGATCGGGAGCGGTCTCATTGACGGCCTTGGACGTGGAGTCGCTGCCGTCAGCGCGGTGCTTTTCTGCCCAGGACGCGGCGCGGGCCTTGTCCGGGGTGAAGGTGGCGGTGACCTCCGCGCCCTCGGCGAGGTTCGTCATGCCGTGCACGCCGGACTTCTCCAGCATGTTGAGGACCTTCTCCTCGGTGATGGCGGTGTTCATCGCGGTGGGGATGGCAGCGCCGCCGTTATTGGTGACGATCTCGACAGCGCCGTCGGGGAAGGAGATTTCCTTCGTGGCGGAGTCATAGACGACATGGGCCAGATCCTTCAGGGTGAAGGCCAGCGTGCCGTCGATGTACAGGGAGTAGCCCTCAGGGCACTCGTTGTACCAGGTCTTGCCGTCGTCCGGCTTATCCCACACGACCGTCAGGTCATGACCGTGATAGCGGACGTTGTTGACCATGAAGTGGTCATAGGAGAAGTCGATCGGGCTCAGCTCGATCTTTTCATCGGAACGCGGCTGGATACCGGCCATGTCCTCGATGAAGAGGTAGGTGTAGTTGCCGAGGATGTTGTGGTAGATCCAGGAACGGTAATAGTTCTCATAGGTTCTGCCGTCGATGTTGTGGAACTCGTTGTTGTTCGGATAGCGGATATCGCCTGCATCGGGGTAGACGTTCCATGCCATCCACTCGGCCATCATGGCGAGCATGTCGTCCGTGATATAGGTCTGCTCTTTATCATAGGTGCGCAGGGCGGACTCATAAAGACGGAGCTGGACGGTGAAGTTGATGTTCGAGAAGTTGTTCGAACCGCTGACCTCCCGGTTGTGCACCTGGTTGGCGGTGTAGAACGGGAAGATCGGGAATTCCTCACCGTTGGAGAAGGCCTTGAGGGCTTCCTTGTACTTCGTCACGGAAGCGGCGTCGTCGGGGACGAGGCCCACTGCGAAGTAGTTGTAGTTGTTGGACTCGGTGTACTTGACGAGGTTTGGCTGGTTGGCGTTATGCTGCGTACCGGTCGGACGGACGGCATAGGTTTCAAACTTCTGGCACTCCTCGCACCACATGAGCTCGAGGACGTCAGCCTTGATCTTGTCGGCCAGATCACGGTAATACTTGGCCTGCTCGGTGTTGCCCAGCTGCTCATAGAGCTTCGCGGCGGCGTCGGCAGCGGCCCAGACGTAGGCGTTTTCGCCGTGTGCCTTCCAGGTGCCGGTGCCGGGAGCATGCATGGAAATGGTATCGGCGTCGTTGCCGGTCATGTAGTTGTTGCGGTAAGCGATGAGGTCGCGGCCCTCAATGTGGTTGCCGTAATGCTCCAGCTGGCCGGTTGCGTCATGGCCGAAGTAGTACGCGAGGTTCTCTGCGAGCTCCGCGCCGCCGCCGATGACGCTAAAGGCCTCGTAGCCGGCCTCAGCCAGATACTGTCCATAGTGGTTGTTCCAGTTGTTGCGGTTGCCGGGGTTATCGAGGAAGGCACTGCTCTGGGAGGAGTTGCCCGCAGACAGCAGCTGGCCATAGGCCAGATACGGAGAGCGGAGCCACTTCGTATCCTGCAGGTGCATCGGCTGCGTCAGGATAATCGCGTTGTTGTAGCCGAGGACGCCCTCGATGGTGATGGGGTACTGATAGTCATAGCCGGGGATGTTGGCATCGAGCGAGTTGAAGCGCTCCAGCCACCAGCGATAATCGATCGCCTTCTGGACGGCCTTCTTCGGCACGTCGATGTAGGGCAGGTTCTCCGCCCAGTAGAGGTTGTATTCCGCCTTCTGCGCGCGGACGGCCTCAAGATTGCCGAGGCCTGCGAAGCGGAGGTACTGCTCGGTGGACTCCGGAATTTCTTCCGTCGTGAAGGCCATGACGACCTTTAACTCCACGCTGCCGCCTGCGGGAACGGTGACGTCGCGGGACAGCCAGCAATAGTCGTCGGACGAAGCGGCCTCGAAACCGTCGCCGGTCATGCGGGCATAGATGGTGGTAAGGCCTGCAGGAGAAGAGCAGGTTCCGGTCAGCTCTGTCTGCTCTGCACCATTGACCGTGACCTTGCCGGGCTCCGTCGCAAAGGTGGAGTCCGCTGCCACCGTAATTGCCTGATCCTCTGCGGATTTGTTGGTCAGCGTCATCGTCGTAACGGCGACGTTCTCCTGATGGATGAACTTCACGACATCCAGCGTCAGGTTGCTGCCGACAGAGTAGGTGCTGGACCAGTTACTCGGCGCATTGACGCGCTTGCTGGTGTCTTCCTTCGTGGTCAGGCTGCCGTCGGCGTTCGAGAAGAGAACGCGGACCAGATTGCCCCGGCCAAGCGGCTGATGATAAGCCGTGTTGCCGCCGAAGCCGATGACGGACGGGCTGCTCGTGTACATATACAGCGCGCGGCCGCGGGTCAGGAAGGTGTTGCCGTCGGCGTTGCCGTTCGAACCGGCGTTGCCGTTGCAGACGCCCTCACGGGCGAGGATGCGGTCCATATAGAAGGAGTCGCCGCCATTGGCAAGATCCTTCTCGTAGATCGCCATCATAAGATCCTTTTCGGTATAGGATACGCCGAGCTTTGACAGGTCATAGACCTCGTCGAGAAGCTCTGTGTTCTTGAACGTGGGGTATCCGATGTTCAGGGCTGCGGGGGCCTCTGCGGCAGATGCCTTCAGAACGCCGGCGGGGAGCAGCGAGAACACCAGAGCCAGTACGAGCAGCGCGGAAAGCAGCTGTTTCACATGCTTCATTTGGTTTATTTCCTCCTTGGTTGATTTTCAGGCATTTTCTGTTTTGAAAAAATCTAGGGAAAATGCTAGGGGGGGCTGCCCATGCGGCGTGCACCGCATGGGCAGCGGGGGAAATCAGGCGTTCAGATACCGGGCAAGGATCACGGCGATCTGTGCACGGGTCGCGGTGTCCTGCGGCAGCAGCTTGCCGTCGGAGCCGTTGATGAGGCCTCTGGCGACCGCCCAGTTCATGGCCTCCAGCGCGTAGCCGGAGATGTCCTTTGCGTCGGAAGCTCGTGAGCTTGCCGTCCTCGGTGTTCTCCTCGTGCGCATAGCGGTAGAGGATGACGGCGATCTGCTCGCGGGTGATGGGATCGTCCGGGGCGAACGTCGTCTCGTTCACGCCCTTGACGATGCCGTTCTCGGCGGCCCAGACAATCGCCTTCGTGTACCACTGACCCTCGGCGACATCCGTGAACGGGATGGCGGCGCTGGTCTCGGGCTCACCGGCGATGCGGTACAGGATCGTGACGAGCTGGGCGCGCGTCAGGCTGCCCTCTACGTCAAACTCCGTGGCGGAAACGCCGTTCATGTAGCCGTTTTTCACCATGAAGTCGATGCCGTCATGATACCAGACGTTCTCTTCGACATCCGTGAATGCTGCGCTCGGGCACAGGGCGTTGTCCAGCGCCTCGCGGGCGGCAGCCAGGGCGGCGTCGACCTCGGCGGGCGTCTTTGCGGCCTCGATGGCGGCAGCGGCGTCGGCAAGAGCCTTGTCATACGCTTCCTTCGCGTGGCCGGTCAGGCCCTCGCCGTTCTGCTGGAGCTGAGCCAGCTCGTAAGCGGCGGCATACTTGGCAGCGGCCAGGGCAGCCTCTTCGGCCTTTCTCTGGGCCTCTTCGGCGGCCTTGCGCTCGGCTTCGGCGCGCTCGGCCTCAGCCTGTGCCTTGGCCAGATACTCGACGAGCTCGGCCTTGATGCGGACGATCTCTTCATAGGCCTCAGCCATCTTCTTTGCATACTCGGCAGCCTGCGCAGCGGATGCGGCGGCTTCCTTGTTGGACTGCTCGGCAGCCTGCGCTGCCAGCTCCGCGGCGGACTTGGCGTCCTCGGCGGACTTGCGGGCCTCCTCGGCGGCCTTCTGCGCAGCCTTGGCTTCCTCAGCGGCCTTCTCGGCGGCTTCGCGGTCCTCGGCGGCGGAAGCAGCGGCCTCTTCGGCCTTCTTCTGGGCCTCTTCGGCCTTCTTCTCAGCTTCCTCGGCGGCCTTCTCGGCATCCTCGGCAGCCTTCTGTGCCTTCTGGGCCTTCAGCATGGCCTCGGCGGCGTCGGCAGCAGACTTCGCAGCCGCTTCGGCGGAAGCAGCGGCCTTTCCGGCCTCCTCAGCGGACTTGGCAGCCTTCTCGGCGGCCTTTGCGGCAGCCTCGGCAGCAAGCGCGTTGTTCGCGGCGGCAGCGGCGGCGGCGTCCTCGGCAGCCTTCTGCGCTGCCTCAGCACCGGCCTGTGCAGTCTCGGCGGCAGCCTTCGCGGCCTCGGCCTTCTCCTGCGCCTCTTCGGCAGCGGCCTGCGCCTTCTTGGCGGCCTCGCTGTTTTCACCGGAAGCCTGTGCGGCCTCCTCGGCGGCCTTCTGCGCAGCCTCGGCGGCAGCCTTCGCGGCTTCGGCCTTCTCCTGCGCAGCCTTGGCGTTCTCGAATGCCTTGCGGGCATCCTCAGCTGCCTTCTGTGCAGCTTCGACGGCCGTCAGCAAATCGGTGTAATCCTTCTCGGCCTTGACGAGCTTGTCGTAGTTGCTGACCTCGGGCTGCAGGCGCGTGGGCAGTGCGTCATAGGCAGCGCGGGCAGCGTCGATGGCGTCCTTGCTGTTTTCGTCGACCGCGCCGATGGCATCGATGAGGTCTTCGACTTCCTTCACGGCGGCGGCGTCAGCCAGCGCAGCATAGGTCTCCTCGGCCTTCGTCAGGGTCTCATAGTTCGGAACGAGCTTCTTCTGCTCGTCAGTCAGCTTGTCATACGCAGCGCGGGCGGCCTCGATGGCGTCCTTGCTGTCGAGCGTGACTTCGCCGATGGCATCGATGCGGGCGATGACGACCTTCACCGCAGTCGGGAGGGTGTCGCCGCCGGCGACCTTGCCATAGACCTTCCACTCCATGATGCCGACACCGTTGCTGTCGTTGGACTGCTTGTTCAGCTTCACACGGAGAGCGGTGGTGGTAAAGGAATCAAACGTGGTCTTGTTGAACTTGTCCATCTCGCGGCCGAGGCCCTCGGCGTTGGGAACGGACTTCCAGTTGCCTTCCGCATCGAGGTACTCGAATTCCACGGACTTCGGCACCAGAATGCCGCCGCTGGTGTATTCGCCCTCGGTGCCGTCGTACCACAGATAGAGGTCGGTGGAGTCGATGATGACCTCGCTGCCCCAGGTGTAGGTCACGGTCTCATAGGAGGAGCGGTTGCCCCAGGTGCCGTAGCGCGGCTTGGACGGGTTGTAGGAGTTGGAACGGACGATGCCGTCGTTCACGGCAGCCAGGGACTCCCAGCTGGAGCAGAAGCTCGTGGTAACGGAAGCGGAGTAGGCGAGGTTGCCGTCCGCACTTTCGAGACCGGCAATGACCGCATTCAACTCCGCCGCTGCGGCATCGACCTGCTCCTGCGTAGCGGCCGTATCGCTCAGAACGGCCTGTGCCTTCGCAATGGCCAGATCCAGCAGATACTTGCTGCCTTCGACAAAGAGGTTCGTGTTGATGCCCTTCGCAGTTGCGATGGCGTTCTTCAGTGCGGAGCGATCGACGAACTCACCGTAGCCGTAGACCTTCCACTCGATGACGCCGATACCGAGCGTCTTCGGGTTCATGGTCATGCGGAGCTTCGTGGTGGTGATGGGATCAAAGCTTGTGGTGTTGTACCGGTTCAGCTCAATGCCGAGGCCGCTGACATTCGGGACCTCGTGCCACTGGCCGTCTTCCGCCAGATACTCGAGCTTGGCATCCTTCGGCGCAAAGTTGCCGTCGGTAAAGTAGTAGGCATCCGCGCCGTCGATGGTGACGGGCACATCCCAGGTATACATGACCCATGCTGCGTCGCCCTGCGCGCCCTGCCAGTTGTGCCAGACGCCGTGGCTCGTATCACGGGAGCTGCTCGGGTCGAAGCCGTCGTTCAGGCCGGCAACGCCGCCGAGATCGGACGGAGTGTTGATGATGGCGGTCGGGGTCGCGAACAGAGCAACATTCTTGCGGTCGCCCTTCACGACGATGACCTTGACGGCCACGCGGGTCGTCTGGGTACGGAGCGTGCCGTAGGCCTCGAACTCACCGGCCTGTGCATACTTGTCTTCGGAGATCTCGTCCCAATCGACTGCGCCGCCGGAATAGGTGCCGTCGTCACGGACAGCGACCACGCCGTTCGGCAGCGTCGGTGCGACGCCGACCTGCGTGATGACGGTCTTCACGCGCTGGATGCCGTCGGCGGCATCCGTCATGGTGACGGTGACTTCCGTGGAGGAGGTCTTGTCCTCGTCAGTGACAGTCAGGCGGACAACATACTCGCCGCCCTTGTCGACGCGGAGCTTGGCTTCCTTCTCGTTCGGATTGCCGATCATGGCATTGCCGCCCTCGGGCTGACTGACCAGCTCCCAGTGGAAGCGCGGGACGCCCTGATACAGCGGGTCGACCGTGGCTTCGGCCTTGAGATCGGCAACGGTCGGATTTCCGACAACGGGCGTGCCGGTCGCGGAATTGATCGTCGGGGCCAGACGCTCGGGCGCTTCGCCGACAACGAGAGTCTTTTCGACCTTCGTGGACTTCTCACCGTCGCTGACGGTCAGGGAGATGACATACTCGCCCGCCTCGCTGACGTTGAACTGCGTCGTGGGAGCGGCGTCGCTGCTCAGGAATGCGCTTGCGCCCTCGCCTGCGAGGCTCTCAAAGGCCCACAGATAGGTCAGGCTGTTGCCGGGATAGCCGTCGTCGGAGGCAACGGCCGTCAGGGTGTAGGTCACGATGGCCTGCAGATCGTCGCTGGAGACCTTGATGGCGGCCTGCGGAGCGGCATTCTCGCCGTTCGGATCGGCCGTGATGGTCACGACATTGGTCTCACCTGCGGGCATGGTGATGGTCGCGTTGGCCTCATTGTTCTTCACATAGACCTGGCTGACCTTTTCGCCGTTGACGTTGATGGCATAGAAGCCATCCTTCAGGCCGGCGCCGCTCAGAGCGATGTGGGAAACATGGCTTGCAGCGGTGTAGCCCTTGACGTTCAGCTCGATGGAGCTGCCGTCCATAGCGAACTTTGCGCTGGTGATGGTGTCCTGCGTCGTTTCGACGTAGATCTTCTGGTCGAGGATGTTGACGCGCTTGCCGAAGCCGTCAGTCGGGACGACCGTGTAGGAGGGCTCTCGTCGGCAGTGACGTTCGCGCCGTAGCCATACAGGCCGAAGATCGGATCGTTCACGACGTCTGCGCTGATGCGCAGCAGGGAGCCGTACAGGCCCTCGTCGCTCTCGCCGGAGAAGTCCTGCCAGCCGTTGTTCATGACGCGAGTGCCGCCGTCGTTGACGTTCATCGCGCCGTAGCCGCCCTTATACATGTTGTAGCGCCAGGAAACGTTGCCGACGTACTTATCGGAGATCTGGCCCATGTTGATGGCGTTGAAGTTGGAGATCTTGGCCGCGTAGTTCACACGGGCAGCCCATGCGGTGGTATCGCCGTCCTCGAGCTCCTCGTAGCGCATCCAATCATCCATGATGGAACCTGCAAGGGAGGCGGTGTACTGGAAGTTCCACCAGCTCTCGCCGCCGATGAAGACCGGGTCGGCGTACTGGTACCAGGTGGGCTGGATGCCGCGCATCGCGCGGGTCTTGTGGTTGGCCATGCTCATGGCACTGTAGGCGTTCTTGGCGGCGTCGCTGTCCGGCCAGTACTTCGTCAGGGCCTGGATGGCGGCGAAGGCGCCCTCTTCACCGGTGTTGTCGTAGGCAAACTCGGAGCCGTACGGATAGGTGGCGTTGATGCAATTGTTCGCCTTGTACCATGCAAACCGCTCCTGCAGGTTAAAGGCCTCCTCGTCCATACCCTCGGCATAGAGCGCCTCGATCATGTCGGGGATCTGCTGCTCGCCGTAGAAGCCGATGGCTCCGGTGCCGACGCGGTTGGAGTAGATGCCGTAGGCCTTTTCCAGATACCACGCTGCGGGCTCACGGTACTCGATGAGATCCGGATAAGCCTTGACGATGCGGTACATGTTGAAGAAGCCGGTGGCCTCCATCACTTCGGAGAACGTACGGGTGTACGGGCCGCTGGAGGTGCTGTAAGCGCCGGAAGCGGACAGGTAGTTCGCAACGATGAAGTTATCCTGGGTGTTCTTCATGTAGGTGTTCCACATGAAGTCGATCAGGTAGGTCTCGATGGACTTGACCTGCTCGGCATCCGGGTTCAGATAGTTCTTCATGGCGATGAAGTTGATGTTGTCATGGCTCCAGTCATCGCCCCAGTGGTTGCGCTGGTTGGAATCTCTGCCGCTGGCAAAGTACCAGTCGCTGTAGATGCCGTAGGTCGCGCTGTCAGGATTCGTGTCCTGCGTCTCATTGACCATGAAGTCGGCATGCGTGTCGGATGCCTGATCCAGCTCGGTCAGAACATTGAACTCGAACTGCGTGAACTTGCTGACCCATTCGTCACCGACCTTCAGCTTGTACTCGACGCGAACGCTGTTGTTGCCGATGCAGCCGAAGTGCAGGTCGTAGATGTGGTGCTGCTCGCCGTCGACGGTCTTCGTCTCGACGAAGCTCACGGATTCTTCATAGCCCTCGTTGCCGTCATGCAGGCCGCGGCCGGTACGGCTGTTGTTGACCATACCGGAACGGTGCTCCGGCGTATGTGCTTCGCCGAACGGATCATTCTCGTGCACGCACTGGATGTCGACGGAGTCGACCTTGATGAGGCTGTCATCATAGTGCAGGTCGAGGCGCGTGTCCATATTCAGAGCCGTCTGGAAGCCCGGGACCGCGATGGCGTCGATGAGGCCGTTCTGATAGAGGATAGAGCGCATGTTCGTCTCGCGCTGCTCGATGGAGTCGGAGGCGTTGTTCGGGCTCTCGGCGCTTTCCTGCGGGGCGTTGTCGCCCGCGCGGACAGCAGAGAACTTGAACTGGTAGGTCTGGCTCTCACCCGGCTCGAGGATGAGGCTGGTCGCATCTTCAAAGTAGCTGCGGCCGGTCTTGTGGATATCCTTGGAGTGGATGTAGTAAACGCTCAGGCCCGGCTGCCATCCGCCGGAGTCGCCCGTCCAGTTGGAGAACGTGCTGCCGGTACGGTTGTCGCTGACGCCGTTGTTGCTGCCGATCCAGTTATCCACATACTCGATGCGGGCACCGGAGGTGGCGACCGGCGTGAAGAGGATGTAGTTGCCTTCGCCGCTGCAGCGGATCGCATAGGCATAGCCGCTGTCCGCGCCTGCGAAGGTGTGGGCCGTGACGCGCTCGGAGTAGACGCTGTTCTGGTTCGTGTACTTGTTGTTCCACGGCATCGGCAGGCCGACGTCGCCGAATTCCAGATACGCATCACTCTTGTTCTTCAGGGTGATGGTCCACAGCAGGGAGCCATCCTCGGTATCCATATCATAGGTGGACTTCACATCGAAGCCCTTCATGGTACGGTCCGTCGTGGAGCTCAGGTCCTGACCGATGAAGTTGACCTCGACCTTCTTGTCGCTGACAACGGTCTTCTCGATATAGGGGTTATCGGAAGCGATGTTGGATGCGGTGGTCGAGCCGCCGGCTGCGAGGGTCTTGTTCGTGTCGACCTCGACAAAGCCGGTGTTGTCGGCGGGGAAGCTGCCGTCCGCGCTGGAGCGGACGGAGAAGATCATTTCGCCCATCCACTGATGCTGCACACCGTTCTGGGGACTGGTGTTGTTCGGAAGGACGAAGTTGATCTCCCGATTCCTGCGGTTGCGGGGGTTATTCACGATGTTGAGCGTCGAAATCTGTCCGAGATCACCGACAGAAATCTTCAGACTGTCATTTGCAATTTCGTTCGCTGCAGCCTTCGCCGTCACGCCGAGGCCCGGCAGAATGCCGGAGAACAGGGACGCGACCATGACGATGGTCAGCACGATCGAGATCACACGTCTGGGCAGGTGGTTCACTCTTTGCATGAAATGTTCTCTCCTTTCAGATTCTATAGTCCTTTCGAGTTCCGTCGAAAATGCTAAACGTTTAACATTTGCGGTGAAAAAATATCGCCCAACAGGGCAGGCTGGTATCCTGCGTGGATTCCGATCCAGGAATGACCCGTTCCAGCTTGTAACAGCTTTGTCAGCGCACGCTTTCCCTCCTTCCGCAGGCATTTTTGTACGATATTACCATACAAACCGCCTGATAAAGCCGAGCTGCCGGACAAACGGTGTGCGAAGCCTTGGCGCGGGCATTCCTTGCCCTGCACGCAATGACGAGAGAGCCTCGTTGCTGATGACATCTAGCAGGATACTTCGCCGCAGTCGGAAAACACTTCCCACTGCTAAACGTTTAACAAACTATGTTTGAACTATACCACGTTTGAATCCGCTTGTAAATCCGCAAAAATATTTTTGGAGCTTTCCATAAAATCGTACCGATTGATTTGTGCGAATTGCTGAATCAGCTTGCTGCAGAAGTCATATTTCTCCTTCCACCTTCACAAAAATCGGCCCGGTCTGCAGCAGAATTCCGCAGTCCGGGCCGATATGGATATCTTATAACACGACTACAAATTCAGGCCGTTTCGTGTTCCGTAACAGGCATTTCATGCTCCGCATCCGCACAGCGGCGCACGCAGGCGGCATACGTCAGCGGGAACGTGCCCTGCAGCACATGGTGCTGCACGACCTTCCAGCCGTGTCTGCGCAGGAACTGCAGAAACTCCGCAGGCGACCACTTCCAGCGCAGCGGGAACCCGGCACGGCGCATCAGCCAAAGGCGCAGCCTTGCAAGCCTGCCCTCCCCCGCATGCGTAAACGTCGGCACGATGAGCAGACCGCCCGGTGCGAGCACGCGCGCAGCCTCGTCGAGCGCCTTGTCTGGCTCCGGCAGCAGGTGAAGCACATTGGCAGCGATGACGACCTCGAAGCTGCCGTCGGCATAGGGCAGATAGCGCATGTCCTGAACAGAAAAGTGCAGCTTGCGGGAATGGGAATGGCTTCGTGCCACGTCGATCATCCCGGCAGAGGCATCCGTCGCCTCGATGGAGGCCGCCTCGTGCACGATCCCGTGCGCGATCACGCCCGTCCCTGTTGCCAGCTCCAGCACGGTGCGGTCACGGACGGCCGGACGGATCCACTCGAGCATCTGCGCATAGGCCTCCTGATCCGCGCGCACGAAGTGCGAATACCGCCGCGCATAGCGGTCCCAGAAGCTTTGTTTCTCCATGCGTTTTCCCTCTTTCGGTTAGTTATTTCTAACCAGAGTTTACTCCGCAGCGGGCAAAATGTCAAGCCCCATCTTGTGTTTTGTGGGAAAACAGTTCTGGCGCAGCACCGCTCCTTCCTGCTGGGAGCGGACAGCCGGGCCCGGCACTGCACCTGCGAAATAAACAGGCTATCGTTAAAATGGTGAAAATCAAAGGTTTGTCATTGCGAGGAGGCCAAAGGCCGATGTGGCAATCTCGCAGTACAATGCCGGATAACAGGGGAGTTCCGGCGAAAACGTAAGCGCCTTCCCGAGATTGCCACGTCGCTCCGCTCCTCGCAATGACACATCAGGGTAATGCGGCGGTGCACCAGCACCCTCCTGCCGTTGAATACTCCCGTACAAGGCGCTCAATACCCGCAAGGGGCACGCCGCATCCATAAGGCGGCAGAGCCGCCAACGGCTGCGCAGTGAGCGCCGCTACAGACGCAATTGGTGCACACCATTTTTCGATACCCGGTGCAAACTGCCAGTATTGCGCCGGGAGGGGCACGCCGCTCCCCTACAATGGCTGGTGCAGTCGCTACATTGCGGCGAACGATAAAGCGGCCGGGGATCCCCCCCGGCCGCTGCGGCTGCCGCTCAGCAGCCCACACCAAACAGAATGCATCGCATCATCCGGATCGCGCTGCAATCAAAATCATGGATACAGAACATGGGAAACCTCCTCCTGTGGATTCGTCTCGCGAGGACTGGACCGATGATATCAGGTCTGTTACTATTTTGCAGCCACAGGAATTTCCAAATTACTTCTAGGCCGTCATGATTCCATTTATTTCTTCTCGCAAAGTGCACAGGAAACCCGAAGAGCCTCCCGCAAAGCACCAACGAGCGTCTGGTCAGCCTCCATTGTAAAGTGCAGTGAATGCCTTGCAAATGTTGCGCCAAGTTGGCCCGCGACGGTCAGTCTCCCCCCACGCAGCTTGAACGTCATATATCCGTCCGTATCATCGCCGATATCACGGATGCAGAATTCGCCCTGCAGGTTTTGACTTACCTGTTCCATTGCTGCAAGAAGTTCTGTATAGAAATGATCAAACAGCGTAAAGGCATCATAGCCCATAAAACCTGAACTTTCATAGGCCACGCCGAATGTCACACAGGGTATGCCCGGCTGATATTGATATTGCCGTTCCTCCGATACCGTGCACAGGCGCAATCTGGTCTTTCCGTCGTCCCAAAGTACGATGTCACGTTCTATTGTCATCCCGACTGCGCCTCCCACACGGCAGATTTGGCCACAGACAGAGAAAAAACCCTTGTCCTCAGGACAAAGGTTGTTTTCTGGTGACCCGTACGGGACTCGAACCCATGTTACCGCCGTGAAAGGGCGGTGTCTTAACCACTTGACCAACGGGCCGTTTTGGTAGCGGCAATTGGACTCGAACCAATGACACTCCGGGTATGAACCGAATGCTCTACCAACTGAGCTATGCCGCCATATATGACCCGCCGCCGAAACAGCAAAATGATTATATCCGATTTTGCACGGTTTGTCAAGCGTTTTCTTGTATTTTTTCTTTTTTCCGCCCCCCGGCCGAAACCGGGGGACGGAAAAGGAATGAGGGTAGGAGGTTACGCCTTCTTGCGGCTCTTGACCATGTCCATTGCAACGGCAAAGATGATCAGAGCGCCGGTGATGACGTCGAGGATGTAGTCGTTGATCTGGAAGGCCTTGCCGGCGTTCTTGATGACGACCATCAGGAGCGTGCCGACAAACGTACCGGTGATCGCGCCGCGGCCGCCGGCCAGCGAGGCGCCGCCGATAACTGCCGCCGCGATGGCGTCCATGTCGTAGCCGTCGCCGGTGTTCGGCATGGCGCGGAGGATACGGCCGGCGAACATGATGGCAGCAATGCCATAGACAAAGCCGGCGAGGGAGTAAACGAGGTAGAAGGTCTTGCGGACCTTGATGCCGCTCAGGCGGGCGACCTCGATGCCGGAGCCGATGACGAACAGGTCGCGGCCGAAGACGGTGTAGCGCAGGACCAGGAAGGCAATGACTGCCACGACGATCCAGATGCAGGCCAGGACCGGCAGGACGCCGAAGATGTCATAGTTGCCGATGGTGTCAAAGAGCTTGACGAACGTTGCGCCGTCCGGCTCAAAGAACGAGATGGAGTTGCCGTTGCACAACAGCTTCAGGATGCCGCGGAAGATGGTCTGCGTGCCGAGGGTGGCGATCATGGCAGGGACCTTCAGGTCGAAGATGATAACGCCGTTCAGGAAGCCGCACAGGGTACAGACGACGAAGTTGGCGAGGATGGCAATGCCGAGCATGGACGTGCCCTTGCCGTTCATGATCATGGCCATTGTCATGCAGCCGAGACCGGCGATGGCGCCGCCGGAAATATCGATACCGCTCGTGATGATGATGAAGGTCTGCGCGACGGCCAGAACGCCGACGATGGCGCCCTGCTTCGTCAGGTTCTTCAGGTTGTAGGAGCCGAAGAAGTTCTTGGTCAGGAACGTGGCCAGCAGGAACAGCGCGATAACGACCAGGCCGATGGTGAACTCAGAGTGCTTGGTCAGCCGCACAAACGCATTGGGCTTTTTATTCTTGGTAAGCGTGGACATAACTATCTCTCCTCTTAGTCTTCAATGGAGGCCATACGGAGAACATCCGCTTCCGTAAGGGTCTTCAGAGCTTCTTTGTCGTATTCTGCGGTGATCTTGCCCTGCGCCATGACGATCAGACGGTCGGAAAGGCCCATGACCTCCGGCAGATAGGACGAGATCAGGATCACGCCGCGGCCGCGTTCGGTCAGGCGCTCGATGAGCTTGAAAATCTCCTGCTTCGCGCCGACATCGATGCCGACAGTCGGCTCGTCAAAGATCAGGATTTCGGGATCGCGGCAAAGCAGCTTGGCGATAACGACCTTCTGCTGGTTGCCGCCGGAGAGATTGCCGACGAGCTGCGAAATGGAAGGCGTTTTGACGTTCACGCTTCTGGAGAATTCCTCCGCGCGCTTCTTCTCCTTGCGGAGGTTCAGGCAGCCCGCCTTGCTGATCATATCGTAGGAGCTCATGTTGACATTCGTCTTGATATCCAGCTTCAGCGCGCAGCCGTCGGTGCGGCGGTCCTCGGTGAGGAAGCCGATGCCGTGCTTCAGCGCGTCGGTCGGATTGGAAAGGTGAACCTTTTTTGCCCTTCAGATAGACATCGCCGCTCAAGCGCTTTTCCACGGCCGTCAGGGCGCGCATCACTTCGCTGCGTCCCGCGCCGACCAGACCGGCAAAGCCGAGGATCTCGCCCTTGTGCAGGGTGAAATTAATATTCTTGAAGTGCTTGCTGTCGCTGAAGTTCTCCACGCGCAGCAGCTCTTCGTCAGTGTCAAAGTGACGGATGTTGTAGATATCCGTGGCGGGGCGGCCAACCATCATCTGGATCAGCGAATCCTTCGTCACGTTCTCAATGGGCATCGTATCGACGTAGGAGCCGTCCTTCAGGATGGTCACGCTGTCGCAGATCTGCATGATCTCTTCGAGACGATGGCTGATATAGATGATGCTGACACCCTGGCTCTTCAGCTCTCCGATGAAGCGGAAGAGCATATCGACCTTTTCATTCTCGAGCAGAGCCGTCGGCTCGTCGAAAATGACAAGACGGATATCCTCGTTCACGGAGATTTTGCTGATCGTGACCATCGCCTGCATGGCAATGGGGAGCTCGCGGATCTTCGCCAGAGGGTCAACGCCCATTTCAAATTTATCGATGATCTTCTTGCTGTCCCGGGCCATCTTCTTCCAGTCGACGAGGCCGAGCTTCGTCTTGGGCTGACGGCCGAGGAAGTAGTTCTCCGCGATACTGAGATCCGGAGCAATATTGACTTGCTGGTAGTTTGCAAAGACGCCGTGTGCCTGCGCATCGACTGCGTTGGCATTGACGACCCACTCACCATTATAATTCATGGTGATCTTGCCCTCATCGGGCCTCTCGACACCCATGATGCACTTGATCAGGGTGGATTTGCCTGCGCCGTTCTCGCCGACCAGCGCACGCACCTCGCCTTTCTGCAAGGTGAAGCTCACGTCTTTCAGTGCCGTAACACCGGGGTAGAACTTGCTGACGTGCTCAATTTTTAAGATCGTATTCTCTTGCAATGTTGCACCCTCATTCCTTTGGAAAAGAAGGCCGCTGCGGTCTGCAAGGCCGCAGCGGCCCTCACGGTTTCGTTCAGAGATCGATATTCAGTCCGGAATTACTTGACGTACGGGGACATCATGAACTGGATCTTCTCGCTGTCGATGTTCTCCATGTTGACAACGACCGGCGGGCAGTTGATCTGCTTGGTGGTCTCGGGGTTCTGGCCGTTGACCAGCGTCAGGATGGCGTTCTCCATGCACTTGTAGCCCTGGGTGAAAGCGTCCTGAACAATGATGGCGGACAGGAAACCGTCGCGCAGTGCGGCGATCTCGACATCGTCGGAGTCAACGCCGATGGAAACGACGCCTTCCTTCATGTTGGCAGCACGCAGAGCGTTGCAGACGCCGTCGCAGGTGACGTTGTTGCCGGCATAGATGCCGATGAGGTCAGCGCCGACAGCGTTGATGGTGTTCTCGGCATCAGCCTGAGCATCCGCAGAGTCGTTGGCGTTGTACTCGGTGTCGGTCAGGGTCAGGCCGGGAGCCTTCTCAGCCATGTAGTCACGGAAGCCCTGCATTCTGAAGTCCAGAGCAGCGTTCTCCATGTTCATCTGCATGCCGATGGTGCCCTTGTCGGTGGAGATGCCCTTTTCAGCCATGGCATCGAGGAAAGCCTGAGCGGCCATCTCGCCGATGGTGGTGTTGGAGCAGTAGTAGAACTCGTTGTAGTACTCGCCATGAGTGCCCTCGTCGCCCTCATCGCCGTTGCCAAGGCCGCAGTTGACGAAGTTCAGGACGATGCCTGCGTCATGGGCTTCCTTTGCCTTCGGGACGGTCGGGTCGATGTTCAGGGTAGCGGTCAGGATCGCGTCAGGCTGGCTGGCGATCGCGTTCTCCAGAGCGGAGACATAGCCTTCTGCATCAGCCTCTTCGGCAGGGCCGGTGATGGAGTACTCGATCTTAACGCCGAGCTGCGCTTCGTAGTCCTTCATGGCCTGCTTGATGCCGGTCTCGATCTGGCTCCAGAAATCGGAAGCCGTAGACGGAGTGACATAGATGATCTTGTAGGTCTTGCCGGACTCGTTGTTGTCGGTGTTGTCGGTGTTGTCGGTGTTGTCGCTGTTGTTGTCGTTGCTCTCGGTGGGAGCGTCGGTCGCGGGCTGGGTGTCGTTGTTGCCATCGCTTGCGCAGGCAGCAAACAGGCAGCCGACCATAGCGATCACAAGAAGCAGTGCGATGAGTTTCTTCATTGTTGTTTTCCTCCTAATTTATTTAATGAAATTGCACGCTGCAATTACATCCGATCACATAACACCCTTCTGCAGGATGATGCAGCCATACGGCAGGCGCTCGCTCGTGCAGATGGTGACGTAGGCCTTTGCAGCCTTCTCATAGAATTTCGTGCGCTCGATCTGGCCGACGCACTTGGCATCGTAGCCGTGCTTCACGACGGCGGCGATGGTGTCGTCCCAGACCTTGTTCTCCGTCAGGACAACGCCGGAATCCGCATCCGGGACCATGTACTCGATGGGGTGGGCTTCATACTCGACGTCCAGCGGAACGAGCTGCAGGACGGCGTCGACCATCTCGGCGGCCGTGTTGCCCTTGGCCTGAATGCTGATGGCGTTCGGAGACTTCGTGACGGGCGGATAGAAGTGGTCCGCGATGACGATGAGGTCGCCGTGGCCGGTATCGGCCAGAGCCTTGAGCAGATCAGAACCGATGATATCAGGAACTCCTCTTAACATGATGAATGATCCTCCTTCAGATTTTCACGCACATCCGGTGCGTCAGAAACAAATCAGTGCTCCGCGAGGAACGCGTCGATCTCTTCGCGGGTCGGCATGGCCGGGGTCGTGCCGATGCGCTGCACGGACAGGGCAGCCAGGCCGCTTGCGAAGCGGGCAGCCTCCCAGATGTCCTTGCCCTCGGCCAGAGCGGCCAGCAGGCCGCCATTGAAGGCATCGCCTGCGCCGGTCGTGTCAACGGCCTTGACATGGAAGGCGGGGATGATCTCGGCGCGGTCGCCGGTGTTGATGTAAACGCCGCGGCTGCCGAGCGTGATGAGCACGTTCTCAACGCCCTTTTCGAAGAAGATCTTCGCGGCGCGATTCGCGCTCTCGAGATCCGTGACGGCGACGCCGGTCATTTCCTCTGCCTCGACCTCGTTCGGGGTGACGAGCCAGCAGCCCTTCAGGAACTCGTCGGTGACGGGCTGATACGGGGCGGTATTCAGGATGACGCGGACGCCGTGCTCCCTTGGCAAGCTTTGCTACGGCCTCGTTGGCATCCCTGATTGACCTCGAGCTGCAGCAGAATATAGGCGGAATCGCAGATGCGCTGCTCAACGGACTTGATGTCCTCGGCCGTGATGGTGCCGCAGGCGCCCGGAACAATGACGATCTCATTTTGGCTCGAATTCTCATCGACCATGATGAGGGCGATGCCCGTTGCGACGTCGTCGTTATAGAAGAGAAAATCCTTCGGCATGTTCAGCTCGGTCATGACGTCCAGTGCCACGTTCGCCATGGAATCGCGGCCCAGCTTCGTGATCATTGCCACATCGCCGCCGGCCTTATGCGCCGCGACGCCCTGATTGAAGCCCTTGCCGCCGGCGCCCTGCTTGAAGAAGCTGCCCTTGACCGTCTCGGCGGGAGCGGGCAGATGCGGGGTGCGCGCCATGAGATCGACGACAAAGCTGCCAAATACCGTTACCTTCTGTTTCAATTTCGTTACCTCCAGTCAAACACGCCGGAAAGCTCCGGCTCACAAACCTGACAAATTATTATTAATGTGCCCTGCCGCTCTCCGGCAGCAGCTCCGAGCCGCGCAGCAGCAGCTCCGTCGGCAGGCACTCGCGCGCGCCCGCGCGCTCACCCCGCTCGCTTTCAAACCGCTGCAGCAGCAGGCGCATGGCCTGCTTGCCCATTTCCGGCACGTCACGGCTGACGACGGAAATGTTGTAATCCAGCCAGCACAGTGCGTCGATATCATCAAAGC
>VOFH01000007.1_pt1 | contig 44753 bp, 46 predicted proteins | sample 5384091 | NCBI WGS metagenome assembly VOFH01 (sample SAMN12384727, study PRJNA508395) | human gut metagenome | isolation source: healthy gut G | host: Homo sapiens
TCATGTGGAACAACTTCTTCAGCCACATCGACATCAAACCCGAAAACGTCAACATCCTGAACGGCAATGCGCCCGACCTATGCAAGGAGTGCGCCGACTACGAAGCCCGTATCCGGGCCGCAGGCGGCATCGATTTGTTCATGGGCGGCATCGGCCCCGACGGACACCTCGCGTTCAACGAACCTTTTTCGTCGCTGAACTCGCGGACGCGCGTCAAATCGCTGACCAAGGATACGATCATCGCGAACTCGCGCTTTCTTCGGCGGCGACGTGAACCTCGTGCCCAAAACGGCGCTGACGGTCGGCGTGGGCACCGTGATGGACGCCCGCGAGGTGATGATCCTGACGATGGGACACAACAAAGCGCGCGCGCTGGCCGCCGGCATCGAAGGCGGTTACAGCCACCAGTGGACGATCAGCGCGTTGCAAGTACACCCCAAAGGAATCATCGTCTGCGACGAGGACGCGACCGACGAACTGAAAGTAGGCACTTACAAATACTTCAAAGACATCGAATCGGCGAACCTCGATCCGGCGAAACTGTTCGCATAGGTTCCCCGTTTTACGGCATATTCTCGAAAAGCCCTCGGAAACGGGGGCTTTTTTATTATATTTGCGCAAATTAACCGCACTAACACACAGACATGGCAGACGAAAAAATCATATTCTCGATGGTCGGAGTCAGCAAGACTTTCACGAACCAGAAAAAAGTGCTGAACGGCATCTACCTGTCGTTTTTCTACGGGGCTAAAATCGGGATCATCGGGCTGAACGGCTCCGGGAAATCGACGCTGATGAAGATCATCGCCGGGCTGGACAAGAATTTCCAGGGCGAAGTGGTCTTCTCTCCGGGCTATACGGTCGGCTACCTCGAACAGGAACCGCAGTTGGACGATACGAAAACCGTCCGCGAAGTGGTCGAGGAAGGGTGCGCCGACGTGGTCGCGCTGCTGAAAGAGTACGAAGAGGTCAATGCGAAGTTCATGGAGCCGATGGACGACGACCAGATGGCGAAGCTGATCGAACGGCAGGGCGAGCTGACCGAACTGATCGACCACAAGAACGGCTGGGAACTGGACGCCACGCTCGAACGCGCGATGGACGCGCTGCGGTGTCCGGACGCCGACCAATCCGTCAAACACCTGTCGGGCGGCGAACGCCGCCGCGTGGCGCTGTGCCGGCTGCTGTTGCAGCAACCGGACGTACTGCTGCTCGACGAGCCGACGAACCACCTCGACGCCGAGAGCATCGACTGGCTCGAACAGCACCTGCAACAGTACAAGGGAACGGTCGTCGCCGTGACCCACGACCGCTACTTCCTCGACAACGCGGCCGAGTGGATCCTCGAACTCGACCGCGGCGAAGGCATTCCCTGGAAGGGCAATTACAGCAGTTGGCTCGAACAGAAATCGAACCGCCTCGCGCAGGAAGAGAAGCAGGAGAGCAAACGGCGCAAAACGCTGGAGCGCGAGCTGGAATGGGTTCGCATGGCCCCGTCCGCCCGCCACGCGAAGAGCAAAGCCCGTCTGTCGGCCTACGACAAGATGCTGAACGAAGATACGAAACAAAAGGAGGAAAAACTCGAAATCTACATCCCGAACGGCCCGCGCCTCGGCGACGTGGTGATCGAAGCGCAGGACGTGTCGATGGGCTACGGCGACCGGCTGCTGTACGAACACCTGAGCTTCTCGTTGCCGCCCGCCGGAATCGTCGGCGTGATCGGCCCGAACGGGGTCGGCAAGACCACGCTGTTCCGGCTGATTATGGGGATCGAAAAGCCGCTGCACGGCTCGTTCCGCGTCGGCGAGACGGTCAAGCTGGCCTACGTCGATCAGCAACACGCGTCGATCGACCCGGAAAAGACGGTTTACCAGGTCATCTCGCAGGACAGCGAGCTGATCCAGCTCGGCGGCCGCAGCGTCAACGCCCGCGCCTACGTATCGCGCTTCAACTTCAGCGGCGCTGACCAGGAGAAAAAGTGCGGCGTGCTGTCGGGCGGCGAACGCAACCGGCTGCACCTGGCCCTCGCGCTGAAGGAGGAGGGCAACGTGCTGCTGCTCGACGAGCCGACCAACGACATCGACGTCAACACGCTGCGCGCCCTCGAAGAAGGATTGAATAACTTTGCAGGATGCGCCGTAGTGATCTCGCACGACCGCTGGTTCCTCGACCGCATCGCCACGCACATCCTCGCGTTCGAAGGCGACTCGCAGGTCGTGTTTTTCGAAGGCGGTTACAGCGAATACGAAGAGAACAAGCGCAAACGCCTCGGCGACGACACCCCGCACCGGGTGAAATACCGCAAACTGGTCGCCGACTAAACACCGACAGCGTATGAAAACCTCACTCGGACACCTGCCGCAGCGCAAAGCGGAGGAACTCGAAATCCTCACAAAGTACATCCGCAGGGCCGTACCGGCCCAAATGGTTATCTTGTTCGGCAGCTATGCGCGCGGCAACTGGGTCGAACTCGACGAACGGTTCGACTACGGGGTTCATACGACTTTCCAAAGCGACTACGATATCCTGGCGCTGGTCGAGCACGGAGTGGAACCTTACGGGGCCGCACGGAAGTTGGATCGTGTAGAAGATGTTTTCGCAAGAAACACCCGTTCGGATACCCCGGTCAGTTTTATACTGGAACATATCCAAACTTTTAATAAATACCTCGCAGAAGGCCGGTATTTCTGGACGGACATCGCCGAGGAAGGAATCATGCTGTACGACAGCGGAAAGTTTACGCTCGAAACACCGTGCGAACTGAATGCACAGGAGTTTAAAGGACAGGTACAGGAATATTTTGAGGAATGGAACGGTCGCGGAGAAACATTCTATAAATACGCTGCCCTAGCGCACTCCAACAAAGATCATAAATTTTCCATTTTCAATTTCCATCAAGCATGTGAATCTTTCCTCCACACGATCAGACTGATCCACACCCTTAAAAAACCGAGGATACACGACCTCGAAAAACTGGTAAAATCCTAAAGTGCATACGCCGGAAATCCTTGCATTTTTTTCCGACCGACACAGAAGAGAGCAAACGCTTGTTCAAAATATTGAACGACGCCTATATCGCCGCACGCTACGATCCGAAATACACGATCGCCCCGGCGGACATCGACCGCATCCGGCCGCACGTCGAACTGCTGCGCCAGATCACCCGCAACGCTTACGATAAAAAGATCGCCGAACTGGACGCTTTGATCGACAGTTCGCCAACGAAATAAAATTTTAGAAAACACACCGTCATGGCACAAAAACCATCCATTCCGAAGGGCACACGCGATTTCGGCCCGGACGAGATGATTAAACGCACCTACATTTTCGACACGATAAAAAGCGTCTTCCGCACCTACGGATTCCTGCCGCTCGAAACGCCGGCGATGGAAAACCTCTCGACGCTGCTCGGAAAATACGGCGACGAGGGCGACAAGCTGCTCTTTAAAATCCTGAATTCGGGGGACTTCCTGAGCGGAGTCGCACCCGAAACGTTGCAGGATGCCGACGCCAACCGCAACGCGCTGTCGGTGAAAATGTGCGAAAAAGGATTGCGTTACGACCTCACCGTACCGTTCGCCCGCTACGTCGTACAACACCAGAACGAAATCTCGTTCCCGTTCCGGCGCTACCAGATCCAGCCGGTATGGCGCGCCGACCGGCCGCAGAAGGGACGCTACCGCGAGTTTTTCCAGTGCGACGTCGATATCATCGGCAGCCGCAGCCTGCTCAACGAAGTCGAGCTGATCGAAATCGTGGCGGCCGTGTTCAAAAAACTCGGCATCCGGATCGCGCTGAAGATGAACAACCGCAAGATCCTGTACGGCATCGCCGAGACCATCGGTCACGCCGACAAGATGACCGACATCACCGTGGCGATCGACAAACTCGAAAAGATAGGAATCGAAGCGGTCAACGAAGAGCTGCTTTCGAAAGGTATCTCCGAGCAGGCCGTGGCCGCGCTGCAACCGATCCTGTCGCTCAACGGTACGAACCGCGAGAAGCTGCGACAGTTGCGCGCGGTGATCGGCGGCAGCGAAACAGGAATCGCCGGCATCGACGAGATGGAAACGATCTTCGGATACGTCGAAGCGCTTGGCACGGAATTGGATATCGAACTGGACCTGTCGCTGGCGCGCGGGCTGAACTACTACACCGGCGCGATCTTCGAAGTAAAGGCGAAGGATTTCGCGATCGGCAGTATCTGCGGCGGCGGACGCTACGACGACCTGACCGGAATTTTCGGTATGCCGGGCATGTCGGGAGTAGGCATCTCGTTCGGAGCCGACCGGATTTACGACGTGATGTGCGGACTCTGCCTCTACCCCGAAGAAGCGGGCGTCACCACGCGGGTTTTGTTTCTGAATTTCGGGAAAGCCGAACAACCGGCCGCCTTGCGCGCGATGAAACAACTGCGGGCCGCAGGCATCCCGTGCGAAATGTACCCCGACGCCGCGAAGATGAAAAAGCAGATGGAATACGCCAACCGGCGCGCGATCCCGCTGGTGGTGATCATCGGCAGCGACGAACTGGCCGCCGGAAACGCCACCGTCAAAAACATGGCGACCGGCGAACAGCAGGCCGTTCCGCTGGCGGAACTGGCCGCGCGCCTGCAATAATGCGCCGGCGAGGCGCGTTATCACAAGGACATTAAAGATACTGCAATGATAAGAATGAAAATCCATATCCTGCTGGCGACGCTGCTGTTCGCGGCGCCGGCGCTTGTTTCGGCACAGAACGACGCGAAAGACGATCCGGCCGGCAACTTGCAGAAATTCCAGCAGTTCTACCGTTACCTGAACGGCGCCTACGTCGATACGGTACACAACAATGAGCTGGTCGAAAGCGCGATCCGCGAAGTGCTGCTGCAACTCGACCCGCATTCGACTTACGTATCTCCCGAGGAGATGGTCGAAGTCAAGGAGAGCTTCGACGGCAGTTTCAGCGGCATCGGCATCGAATTCAACGTACTGCGCGATACGATCATCGTGGTCAACGTCATTTCGGGCGGGCTCCCGCCGAACAGGTGGGCCTGCTCCCCAACGACCGGATCGTCGCGGTGGACGGCAAAAAGCTCGGTCGGCGTCAAACAGATCGACGTGCCGAAACTGCTGCGCGGGCCGAAAGGCAGCCGGGTAGAGACGCGGATCGTCCGCCACGGCGGCGGCGAACCGCTCGACTTCACGATCGTGCGCGACAACATTCCGATCAATACGGTGGACGCCGCCTACAAGGTCGATCCGAAGACCGGTTACATTCGGATCAACCGTTTCGCGAACAATACTTACAAGGAGTTCACGGACGCCGTGCAGAAACTGGGGCCGATGGACGCCCTGATCCTCGACCTGCGCAGCAACGGCGGCGGGCTGATGGGCGGAGCCGTACAACTGAGCAACTTTTTCCTACCCGAAGGTTCGGTGATCGTATCGACCGAAGGGATGCGCGTGCCGCCCGACCGAATCGTCGCGAAAGAAGACGGCCCGTTCACGAAAGGGAAGGTGATCGTGCTGATCAACGAGACTTCGGCTTCGGCCAGCGAGATCGTATCCGGAGCGATTCAGGACTGGGACCGCGGCCTGCTGATCGGCCGGCGCACGTTCGGCAAGGGACTCGTCCAACGGCAGTTCCCGTTACAGGACGGCTCGGCGGTGCGACTGACCGTAGCGCGCTACCACACGCCGACCGGACGCATGATCCAGCGCCCGTATGAAAACGGCAATTTGGACGCCTATTATGAAGATTTCAACAAACGGTTCGAACCGGGAGCTTCCGATTCGGTCGGCGGCGACACCACGCAGCGATTCAAAACCCTGCGTAGCGGCCGCACCGTCTACGGCGGCGGCGGAATCACGCCCGACATCGTCGTACCGCTCGATACGTCGGACTATACGAAATACTGGGGCAGCCTGGTGCGTCAGGGCGTCATCAACGAATTCGTCATCGAATACCTGGACGAGAACCGTCCGGCGCTGTCGTCGCGTTACGCGGCTCCCGAAAAGTTCGTCAGCGACTTCACCGTCTCCGACGACGTGCTCGACGCCCTGACGGCCAAGGCCACGAAAAAGGGGATCGCCTTCGACGCCGCAGAGTTCGAACGTTCGAAAAAAGCGCTGAAAACCCAATTGAAAGCGTTGATCGCGCAAAAAATGTGGGGAGTCAACGAATACTACCTCGTCGTCAACGGCGAGGACGACCCGGTCTTCGCCAAAGCACTCGAAGTGCTGCGCGACTGGGAGCGTTACGGTTCCGGCATCACCTACTGATTCGATCAGAAACGATCCATCCGCTCCGCCGGCCGCAAATCGGTTTTTGCAGCCGGCGGAGTCGTATACGCTTATTTTGCCCCGAATATTTGCTTATATCTCTTTTTCTTTTTAATTTTAACAACCTATAACTGCTAACAAAAACGAAAGGCATGAATCATTTTGACTACAAAAAGGAAAGCGAAAGCGACGGAGCGGAAGAGATCTACTCAAAAATAGTCAGGGCCGGACGGCGCACCTATTTCTTCGACGTGAAGGCGACGCGGAACGACGATTATTACGTGACAGTCACCGAAAGCCGGAAAAAAACCGAAAAGGACGGAAAATTCTCGTTCGAAAAACACAAGATCCACCTTTACAAGGAGGACTTCTGCAAATTCGCGGAAGGACTCGACGAAGTGGTCGGGTACATCCGGGAGCACAAGCCGGAGTGTTTCAATCCGGACGGCTCGGCGATCAGCAGCATCCCCGCGTCGCTGGACGACGAATTCGACAAACTGTAACGCACGACAACGAAAACAAAGGCGTCCGAAAAAGATCCGGACGCTTTTTTCATTCCGTATGAGAAAAAACGTATTGTTGGGCTTCAGCGGCGGCATCGACAGCACGGCGGCGGCGCGGTACCTCGCCGAACAGGGCCATGCCGTCACGCTGCTTACGCTGGATACCGTCGGGGAAGAGGGTCTCGAAACGCGCATCCGGCAGGCGGCCGGACGGCTGAACCTTCCGTTCCGGATCGAAAATGTCCGCGAAGTTTTCCGCGAAGAGATCGTCCGCTATTTTACCGGCAGCTACCTGCGCGGCGAAACGCCCGCGCCCTGCACTCGCTGCAATCCCCGGGTCAAATGGAAAACGCTGTACGACATCGCCCGGCGCGAACATTACGACCATATCGCCACCGGACACTACTTCCGTGTTCGCTGCGAAAACGGAAAATACTTCGTGCGCACGGCCGCTGACCCGGCCAAAGATCAGTCCTATTACCTGTGGGGCTTGTCGCAGGAATACCTGCGGATAGCCCTGACGCCGATGGGCGAACGAATCAAAAAAGCGGTGACCGCATCGCTCCCGTCCGCCCTCCGGTCGCGGGAGAGCATGGGCGTCTGTTTCCTGCAAGGACTCTCCTACTCCGAGTTCCTGAAAACGCAGGTTCCCGGAATCGTTCCCGGCGAAATCGTCGATGCACGGGGAAAGACGATCGGACGCCACGACGGCTGCGCGTTCTACACGATCGGACAAAAACGCGGACTGCGCACCGACTCCGGCGAACCGGTCGTCGTCACCGGGATCGACGCCGCGCGGAACCGGGTGACCGCAGGATGCGACGCCGACCTTTTTTACCGCCGGTTGACCGTCCGGGAGTTCTGCGCCGCCGATCCGCAGCGGCTGACCGACTCGCAAACCGTACGGGTCAAAATACGGGGCGTGGGCCGGAACCCGGAGGGTTACGCGCGCGTCCGAATCGACGGGCAGTCGTTGCTCGTCGAACTCCGCGAACCGGCCTGGGCCCCGGCCAAGGGACAGCCCGTCGTTTTCTACGACGGCGACCTGGTCGTCGGAGGAGGCATCCTCGCCGACTGCCGGCGGTAAAACGCTCCGTAAAAGCGTAAACCCGATCGTTCCGGTCACTTTTTACGCGCTGCGAAGCCCCGGTCTGAAAAATTTTTGGTAAACTTGCACTGTTAAACCCGCACCGCGCGCGGTGCGCCACGTTCACGGCATGAATATTCTGAAAAAAACCTACAACTGGGTGCTCGGCTGGGCCGACAGCCGCTGGGGAGCGGCCGCACTGTTCGTCCTCGCATTCGCCGAATCCAGCTTTTTTCCGATTCCTCCCGACGTCCTGCTGATCGCCCTGGGACTCGGATGCGCCGCCAAAGCGTTCCGCTACGCGCTGATCTGCACAATCGGTTCGGTACTCGGCGCCATGGCCGGATACGCCATCGGACACTACCTGTGGCAGACCCCGGGCGGGGAATTCACCGCCATCGCCGATTTCTTTTTCCGGATCATTCCCGGATTCACCCATACGGAATACGACAAAATCTGCGCGATGTACAACCAGTACAACTTCTGGGTCGTATTCACCGCCGGATTCTCGCCGATCCCCTACAAACTGATCACGATCACCGCCGGAGTGTTCAAGATCGACTTTCCGGTCTTCCTCGTCGCATCGGTCGTCAGCCGGGGCCTGCGTTTTTTCTTAATTAGCTGGTTGATATGGAAATACGGGGAGCCGATCAAACGTTTTATCGACAAATATTTCAACTGGCTGGCGCTGGTATTCACCGTTCTGCTGATCGGCGGATTCTTCGCCATCAAACACGCTTTCTGACATGAAACTGTACGGACTGATCGGGTATCCGCTCGGACACTCGTTTTCACAACGCTATTTTACCGATAAATTCGCCGCCGCAGGAATCGCCGACTGCGCCTACCGGAATTTTCCGATCGAAACGATCGAAGGCGTCGAAACCGTATTGCAAACGCCCGGCCTGCGCGGATTCAATGTCACGATCCCGTATAAACAAGCGATCGTCCCGTATCTGTCCGGCCTGAGCGACGAAGCGCGGGCGATCGGCGCGGTGAACTGCGTAAAGATTACGCCCGAAGGCCTGACCGGTTACAATACCGACGCTTACGGATTCCGCCGTTCGCTGCTGAATCTGCTGGGCGACGTCCGCCCCGAAAAGGCGCTCGTACTCGGCACGGGCGGCGCTTCGAAAGCCGTGAAATACGTGCTCGAACAACTCGGCATCGCTTTCGACGCGGTATCGCGCGACGGAAAAAACGGAGCGTACACCTACGGCGACCTCTCCGAAGAGATCGTACGCGCTCACCGGCTGATCGTCAATGCCACGCCGCTGGGCACTTTCCCGAACGCGGAAGGCTGTCCCGTCCTGCCGTACGAAGCCCTCGGCGCCGGGCATTTCCTGTTCGACCTGGTATACAACCCGGCAGTCACCGAATTTCTGAAGCGCGGCGCGGCGCAGGGGGCTGCAACCCGCAACGGTTACGACATGCTGGTCGGGCAGGCCGAAAAAGCATGGGAGATCTGGAACGAATAATTGTCCGCACGATACAAAAACGAAAGAGGCTGTCGCTCAGTGCGACAGCCTCTTTCGTTTTTTACTACCGATAAATTCCTTCCTTTTATAAAATCAATCCTTTGACGCGGAATTTCCGTCTCCGGACTAAACCACATCGATCCCCTTCTCTTTCAACAAATCGAGTCCGATATCCTTCAGGCGGTATTTCTGGATCTTGCCGCTCGCCGTCATCGGATAACCTTCGACGAAAAAGATGTATTTCGGAATCTTATACCGGGCGATCTGTCCGCGGCAGTAGAGTTTAACCTCCTCTTCGGTAAGCGTACAGCCTTCCTTGATCTTTATAAAAGCGCCCACCTGTTCCCCGTATTTCGGACTCGGGATACCGGCCACTTCGATCGCCTCGATCTGCGGCATCTTGTACAGGAAATTCTCGATCTCGCGCGGATAGATGTTCTCGCCGCCGCGGATGATCATCTCCTTGATCCGCCCGGTGATCCGGAAATAGCCGTTTTCATCCATTACGCCGAGGTCGCCCGAATGCAGGAAACCGTTCTCGTCGATGATCGCAGCGGTAGCTTCCGGATTCTTGTAATACCCTTTCATGATGTTGTACCCCTTGCAGCACATCTCGCCGGGAGTCCCCGGAGGACATTCCTCGTTGGTTTGCGGATCGAGCACCTTCACCTCGACGTTCGGAAAAGCCCGCCCGACGGTCGTCGCGCGAATCTCCATCGAATCGGTCGTCGCCGAAGCCGTCATACCGGGCGAGGTTTCGGTCAGGCCGTATACGCTGATGATCTCCTTGCAGTACATTTTGTCCATCACCTGCTTCATCGTCTCGATCGGGCAGGGCGCGCCGGCCATGATCCCGGTACGCAGCGAACTCAGGTCGAACATATCGAACATCGGATGGTGCAGCTCGGCTATGAACATCGTCGGCACGCCGTGCAGCGCCGTACAGCGTTCGCGGTGCACCGACGCCAGCACTTTCAGCGGATCGAAATCCTCGACCATCACCATCGTCGAACCGTGCGTAATCACCGAACAGACCCCCAGCACGCAGCCGAAACAATGGAACAGCGGCACGCAAATCAGCAGTCGGTCGGCCGCAGTAAAATGCATCCGGTCGCCGATCGTCAGCCCGTTGTTCAAGATATTGTGACTGGTCAGCATCACCCCTTTCGGGAATCCGGTCGTCCCGGACGTATACTGCATATTGATCTCGTCGTGACAGTCCACCCGCGACTTGGCCCGTTCGAGCTCGTCGTCGCCGACCAGCGTCCCGAGCTTCATCAGTTCGGAAGTATTGTACATGCCGCGCAATTTCTCCTGTCCGATGTAAACCACGTTCCTCAACTCCGGAAACTTCTCGCTGCGCAGCTTTCCGCGCTGCGTGGTCTTCAGTTCCGGAACCAGGTCGTACAGGATCTGCACATAGTCGCTGTCGCGGTAGCCGTTCACCATACATCGTATGGATATCGGCGTTTTTCATGATGTATTCGAGTTCGGCGTTCTTGTAGTTCGTATTGACGGTCACCAGTACGGCCCCGATCTTGGCGGTCGCAAACATGAACGTCATCCAGTCGGGCACGTTTTTCGCCCATACGCCGACTTTGCTGCCCTTGGTCACCCCGATCGACAGCAACCCTTTTGCAAAAATATTGACCCGTTCGTCGAACTCCTTGTAAGTAAACCGCAACCCGCGGTCCGGATAAATCATGAACTCATGATCCGGATCTTCCGCTACGTATTTCTCAAGAATGCCCCCGACGGTATAGTCGATCAATTCTTGTTTTTCCATTTTCTACGAAATCCAACCTTTTAAAAAGGCGTGTAAACCACTGCCAGGATTTTGGCTTTTTCACCGGGCGCCTGCACTGAAATATTGTGAGGAACGATCGAATCGAAATAGATGCTTTCCCCTTGGTTCACAACGTATTTATCACTACCGTAACGCACTTCGACGCTCCCGTCCAACACGTAAATGAACTCCTCGCCTTCGTGGTGCGACAAAGCTGACATCTCGTCGGGATCGGTATATTCCACGTTAATGATAAAAGGGTTCCATGTTGCGGTCGGTCTTGTTTTCGGCCAGCGAACGATATTTGAGGTGCTCGATATCAGAGCCGTTTCCCTTGGACAGGTGTACCGACAACTGAGGCGTCTGCTGTTCCCGGTGAGTCAACGTAGGCTCAGGGCATTCCATTCCGTCGAGAAAAGTGCCCAGACGAATGCCCAACGTCCGCGACAGTTTGATCAGCGTCGCCAGCGACGGCAGCATCTTACCGGTCTCAATCTGTTCAATTTGAGATTGTTGAACCCCAGATTGAACCGCTAAATCTTCCACGGAAAACTGATTGTCTTCGCGAAGTCGTTTCAGCTTATAACCAATATTCTCTGTCATAATTTGAAAAATTTCGTTTTGTTGTGATTCGAAGTAACCCCGAATTCCCGAAATCCGCAAATAATTATTTCCGGAAATTACGAAACCCAAAACAAACGCGCCCGATTCCAGTGCGACAAAACGTTTCCGTTCCGATATTTTTTGTACTTTTGTAGGTTAATAGCATACATTTCAATAGAAAATAAAACATCGAAACCATGAAAATCACGATTATCGGAGGAGGCAACATCGGCGGCGCCATCGCCGGAGGACTGGCGGCCAGCACATTGATGAAAGCATCGGATCTGACCGTAGCGGATCCTTCAGCCGCCGCGCTCGAACGAATCAAGGGCCTGAACTCCGCGATCCGGACGTCTCAGGATAACGCCGCGGCCGTAGAAGGAGCCGACCTGATCATCCTGGCCGTCAAACCGTGGCTGGCCGAAGAGGTATCCGCCACGTTCCGGGATAAACTCAACTTCGACCGGCAATGCCTCGCATCGGTCGTGGCGGGCGTCAGCTTCGAAAAACTGAAAACCATGCTCGACAACGGGAAAGACGTCCGCCCGGCGTTGCTGCGGCTGATCCCGAATACGGCGATCTCGCTGCGCGAGAGCGTCACGTTCATCGCATCGGACGGCGCTTCGGAAAGCCAGCTGAATGCCGTGGTCACGCTGTTCAAAGAACTCGGACAGACCGTAGTGGTATCGGAAGCGATGATGGCGGCCGGCACTTCGCTGGCGTCGTGCGGAATCGCTTTCGCGCTGAAATACCTCGGCGACTCGATCAAAGGAGGCGTCGAACTGGGCTTCGACGAAACCCAGTCGCGCGAGATCGTCATGCAGACGATGCGCGGCGCGCTCGCCCTGCTGCAAGCCAACGGCACGATGCCGCAAACCGAGATCGACAAGGTGACCACGCCCGGCGGACTGACGCTGAAAGGACTCGACGCGATGGCCGAAGGCGGTTTCAGCGAAGCCGTCCGCGCCGGATTGCTCAAAAGCCGTTAACGACCGTACAGCAAAGATTATGAACAACTCATACAGATTCAAACGGATTGTCGTAAAGGTAGGCAGCAACGTGCTGACCCGCCCGGACGGGATGCTCGACACGACGCGGATGTCGGCGCTGACCGACCAGCTCGCCGCGCTGCACCGCGCAGGCGTCGAGGTGATTCTCGTGTCGTCGGGGGCCGTCGCATCGGGACGCAACGAGCTGAAGACGCAACGGAAACTGGATTCCGTTTCGGCCCGCCAGCTCTTTTCGGCCGTCGGACAGGTGAAGCTGATCAACCACTACTACGAGTTGTTCCGCGAATACGGCATCACCTGCGGACAGGTGCTGACGACCAAAGAGAACTTTTCGACGCGGCGCCACTACCTGAACCAGCAGCACTGCATGTCGGTGATGCTCGAAAACGGCGTGATCCCGATCGTCAACGAGAACGACACGATCTCGCTGACGGAACTGATGTTCACCGACAACGACGAGCTGTCGGGCCTGATCGCCGCGATGATGGACGTCGAGGCGCTGATTATCCTCAGCAACATCGACGGCATCTACAACGGCAACCCGACAGACCCCGCATCGAGCGTACTGCGGGAGATCGGCTCGCAGCGCGACGACCTGGCGCAGTACATCTGCACCGGGAAATCGCAGTTCGGCCGCGGAGGTATGCTGACCAAATGCCGAATCGCGATGAAGGTGGCCGACGAAGGGATCGAGGTAATCGTGGCGAACGGCAAACGAGACAACATCCTGCCGCAACTGTTGGCCGAACAATCCGAAGTCGTCTCGACGCGCTTCGTTCCGGCCCCGCGAACGATCTCGCAGGTCAAAAAATGGATCGCCCATTCGGAAGGATTCGCCAAAGGCGAGCTGCACATCAACGAATGCGCTTATACGGCTCTGACGGGCCCGTCGGCGACGAGCCTGCTGCCGATCGGCGTAAACCGTGTGGAAGGAGAGTTCGAGAAGGACGATATCGTCCGCATCGTCGCCCCGGACGGCGAACCGATCGGGGTCGGGCGCGTCGCCTGTAGCAGCGCCAGGGCGCGCCAAACGATGGGGCAAAAAGGAGGAAGGCCGGTCGTCCATTACGACTACCTATACCTCGACTGACAAGAAAACGATTAACAAACGATACAGAAAGCCATGCAACTGAAAGACTGTTTTGAAAAAGCGCTCGAAGCGTCGCGGGAATTGAACTGCGTTTCCGCATCGAAAATCGACCGGACGCTGACCGCACTGGCCGACGCCGCCGAAAAGCACACGGACGAAATCCTCGAAGCCAACCGGGAGGACCTGGCGCGGATGGAGCCGTCCGACCCGATGTACGACCGCCTGCTGCTGAACCGCGAACGCATCGCGGGCATCGCCGCCGACATCCGCAATGTCGCGTCGCTGCCGTCGCCGCTGGGAAAAATACTGAGCGAAACAGTCCGTCCGAACGGAATGAAAATCACGAAAGTAAGCGTACCGTTCGGCGTGATCGGCGTGATTTACGAAGCGCGGCCGAACGTCGGATTCGACGTTTTCTCGCTGTGCCTGAAATCCGGCAACGCCTGCATCCTGAAAGGAGGCAGCGACGCCCGGTGTTCGAACGAGGCGATCGTTCGGGTCATCCGGGAGGTGTTGCGCGAACAGGGATTGGACGAAAACTGCGTAACGCTGATGCCGGCCGACCGAGCGGCGACCGCCGAACTGCTAAACGCCGTGGGTTACGTCGACCTGATCATTCCGCGCGGCAGCAAAGGACTGATCGACTTCGTCCGGCAGAACGCGCACGTCCCGGTCATCGAAACGGGAGCGGGCATTTGCCACACCTATTTCGACCGCGACGGAGACCTGAAAAAGGGAACCGCCATCGTACTGAACGCCAAAACGCGCCGCGTAAGCGTATGCAACGCGCTCGACTGCCTCGTTTTCCATCGGGACAGGGTCGCCGACCTGGCCGCCTTATGCGCGCCGCTGGCCGGCAAAAACGTCGTTATCCTTGCCGACGGAGAGGCATGGAAAGCCCTGAACGGGCACTATCCGGCGGAACTGCTGCAACCGGCCGACGAACACAGCTTCGGGACGGAGTTCCTCTCCTACCGCATGTCGGTGAAAACGGTCGGCTCGGTCGACGAGGCGATCCGACACATCGCGCGCTACTCGTCGCGGCACAGCGAAGCCATCGTATCGGAAAACCCGGAGACGATCCGACTGTTCTTACAGCGGGTCGACGCCGCCTGCGTATACGCCAACGTATCGACCGCCTTTACGGACGGCGCCCAGTTCGGCCTCGGAGCCGAAATCGGGATCAGCACGCAGAAGCTGCATGCCCGAGGCCCTATGGCGCTTCAGGAGCTGACCTCTTACAAATACATCGTCGAAGGAGACGGACAAACCCGCGCCTGACAGTACCGTCCGGAAGCGGACACCGACCTCCCGCCGGAACGGTCGGAGAATAAAAAACAAACGAAGCGGCCCGAAATATTTCGGGCCGCTTCGTTACCGGATTCAAGACAAAACGATTCACTGTCACCGGATACGAGCGCCGATCCGTACCCGGCTCCGTCCGGTTTCGAATTTTCTCGAGAAAAAACTTTTCCGGCAATTACTTTTTTAAAAATAAAATAGACCGCCATCACCATGCACACGAAAGCCATCAGATGGTTCCAGCGGAACGTCTCGGTTTTGAAAAAGTCAGGGCGAATACGGTGAACACGGTGAGAGAAACCACCTCCTGAATAATTTTCAATTGGAAAAGCGTGAAGGGCCCTCCGTTCCCCCTGAAACCCGATCCGGTTGGCCGGCACCAGGAAGATGTATTCGAAAAACGCGATGCTCCAGCAGAACACGATCACCAGCAACTGGGGCAGCGTGTCGAACCAACGCTGCCCCCGCAGATGCAGCTGTCCGTACCATGCGAAAGTCATGAAAATATTGGAGATAACGAGCATCCCGATTGTAAGATAAGGTTTCATTATGGATCAAATCAATTTTTGCGCGACAAAATTACAAACTATTCGTAAATTTACGCTTGTCAAACAAAATTTCAAAAAGAACGATTATGACCGATACATATCCGACTACCGACAAAACGCTCGAGGTGACCTACATCGGTCACGCTTCGGTAATGTTTCGCTACGGGGACGAAATCATCCACGTCGATCCTTACGGCGACATAGCCGATTACAGCGGGCTTCCGAAAGCCGACCTGATCCTGATCACCCACCATCACGGCGACCACCTGGACTCCTTCGCGATCGCCGATATCGAGAAGCCCTCGACGCAGATCATCGGCAGCCCGTTGGCGATCCGCGAACTCGGGCGCGGCCAAGCGCTGAAAAACGGAGAAGAAACCGCCTGGAACGAATTCCGCATACGCGCCACAGCCGCCTACAACCGGATCGCCATGCGTTCGCCGGGGGTTCCGTTCCATATTAAAGGCGAAGGAAACGGCTATCTGCTCGAAGTGGCGAACCTGCGGATCTATATCGCTGGAGACACCGAACTGATCCCGGAGATGGAAAAGCCTGGGTCCGGTCGATATCGCCTTCCTGCCGAAAACCTGCCCTACACGATGAGCGACCAGATGTTCGTCGAAACGGCCCGGCTGATCCGTCCGACCTACCTGTACCCCTACCACTATTTCGAGGTCGACCGGGAAACGCTGCAAAAAGCGTTGCCGGCCATTCGGATCCGTTAAGACGTTTCGTAAACCGCAACGGCACGGGGCCGACCGTTCCGAACGCCCACCCTATTTTCCGGTTTTCGCGGACGGCAACCGCTCTTACGTAAAAACCGGAGCCGACCGCCGTTCAATAGCGTACCCGACCGGACGAATCAATCCGGAAAATTCATATCTTTGCGACGGGAAAGCGGAATCGTCTACCCGCTTCCCGAAAAACGCAACCGAACAGCATGCTTGCCGTCATCATTACCGTCGTCGTTTCGCTGGCTCTATCCGCATTTTTTCGGGTATGGAGATCGCGTTCCTGTCGTCGAACAAACTGAAACTCGAAATCGAAAAGAAACAAAGCCGGGCGTTCGGCTACGTGGCCGGCCTGTTCTCGAAATATCCGGGACAGTACATCACGACGATTCTGGTGGGCAACAACCTGGCATTGGTCATCTACTCATTGCAGATGAGCGTATTGATCCAACTGTTGCTCGTCCGGAGCGGACTGATCCTCGGCAACGGCGCGTCCTACGTGATCGAAACGCTGGTATCGACGCTGATCATCATCTTCACGGCCGAATTCATCCCGAAGGCGGTCGTACACCTGAACCCGAATTTCTACTATAAAAACTTTGCAGTCCCGGTCTACTTTTTCTACCTGCTGTTCTATCCGGTCGCTAAACTGACGACTCTGATCGCGGTGGGTATCTTCAAAATCTTCGGGTTGTCGCTGAACCGCGAACAGCGGATCAACACGTTCAACAAAGTGGATCTGGCCCACCTGCTGGACGAAGTCTCGGACAGCCCCGAACAGCAGCAAAACGAAAAAGACATCCGCCTGTTCCAAAACGCGCTCGACTTTTCCGACCGGCTGGTGCGCGACTGCATGGTTCCCCGCGTCGACATCGAAGCGGTCGAACAGAACTGTCCGGTCGAAGAAGCGACCAGACGTTTCGTCGAAACGCAGTTTTCGCGATTGCTGGTCTACGACGGGAGTATCGACAACATCATCGGTTTCATCCATACCAAAACCTGTTCCAGCAACCCGGAAGCATCCTGGAAATCATTAACAAGGTGGATTACGTGCCGGAAAGTATGCCGACCCGGAAACTGCTGGCCACCTTTATCAAGAAACACCATTCGGTGGCGGTGGTGATCGACGAGTTCGGAGGGACGGCCGGCATGGTGACCAGCGAGGATATCCTCGAAGAGATCTTCGAGAGATCGAAGACGAACACGACTCGCAGGATCTGGTGGAGAAAAAGATGAGCGACACGGGTTCCTGTTTTCGGGCCGGCTCGAGATCGAAGCCATCAACGAAAAATACCGGCTCGACTTCCCCGAAAGCGACGACTACGACACGCTGGCAGGCTATGTAATTTCGAAGTACCAGGGCATACCCGGAGTCGGCGAAACCATCCTGGCAGACAACAAACGGCTCAAAATCCTGCGCGTAAACGCCTCTAAAATCGAACTGGTACGCGTCACGATCCTCTGAAAAGACCGCAAAACGGGCCCGAACCGGACGCAGCGGGGAGAAAAATGGAGAATCTTAACTCCGTTTTGTTATTACAAAAAAAGAATTTTATTACCTTTGGAACCTGTTATATGTTTCAAACGCAGTAAACAAAAACTAAATCTCTAATATGGCAACATTAAACACATTAAGGACCCGGGGCGGAATTATCGTGTCCGTGGTGATCGGAATCGCTCTGCTCTCTTTTCTGTTGGGCGATTTCGGGAACACGGGAGCCAAGCTGATGAACGATCGCAAAATGAAAGTCGGCACGATCAACGGCGAGAAAATCGGTTACGCCGAATTCGCCGATAAGGTCGACGTTTATACGAAAGCCCTGGAGACCATGTACGGATCGCAGAGCCTTTCGGCCGAGCAGCAGGAGAATGTGAAAAACCAAGTATGGCAGGCGCTGGTCATGCAGTACGCCTGGGAGCCCGGCTTCGAACAATCGGGACTTCAGGTCAGCGAGAACGAGCAGATCGACATGGTGGACGGTTCGTTCATCTCGCCGGTGATCCGCACCACTTTCACGAATCCCAACACAGGAACCTTCGACCCCGCGATCGTGCGCAATTTCGTGACCCAGATAGACAAAGATCCCACCGCGGCGCTGGTTTGGAACTTCATCAAAGACCAGATGATTCAGCAGCGTTACCTGTCCAAATACATCACGCTGGTCGCCAAGGGAATGTACGTTACGGATCTCGAAGTGGAACAGGGCGTCGCCAATTCCGACATAACCAGCGCCATTTCGTACATCGTCAAGGACTATTCGCAGGTCGCCGATTCGACGATCGACATCTCGCAAGCCGAAGTCAAAAAATATTACGACGCTCATAAGAATATTTTCCGTCAGACGGCCTCGCGCGACATCGAATACGTATTGTTCGACGTATTACCTTCGGACAGCGATTACGTCGATGCCGAAAAGCACATCAACGAGATCGCCGCGGAATTCGCCGTCAGCGAAACCCCGCTGCAATACGCCACGCTGAACTCCCAGAACCCGACCGAAAAACGGTATTTCACGGAAGATCAGTTGCCCGCCGAACTGGCCGCGTTCGCCTTCGGAGCGAACAGCAACGGAATGTACGGCCCGACCAAAGAAGGAGACATGTACACGATGGCCCGCGTGGCCGATTCCAAAATGCTGCCGGACTCGGTCGGAGCGCGTCACATCCTGATCGGAGCCGACCAGAAGGCCACTGCGGACAGCATTCTGAACGCGCTGAAAGGCGGCGCCTCCTTCGCAGAACTTTCGGCGACCTATTCGCAGGACCCCGGAGCGAAAGCGAAAGACGGCGACCTGGGCGTCTTCCAGCCCGAACAGATGGTTCCGGAATTCAGCGAAGCCGTCCTGGAAACGAACAAGGGCGACTATTTCACCGTCCAGACGCAGTTCGGTATCCATGTCGGACAGGTAACCTACAAGAGCGAACCGAAGAAAAAAGTGCAGTTGGCCACGATCACCTATAAAAATCGAACCGAGCGAAACGACCCAGCAAACCATCTACGCCAACGCCAGCAAATTCATCAGCGAAGCGGCCGGATCGTACGAAAACTTCGAAAAAGCGGCTACGGACAATTCGCTGTCGAAACGGGTCGTACGGATCAAAAATACCGACCGCAACGTCAGCGGCATCAACAATTCGCGTGAAATCGTCCGCTGGGCCTATAACGGAAACAAAGGCGACGTATCCGCCATCATGGAAGTGGACGGCAATTACGTAATCGCCGCCATCACCGGCGTTTCGGAAGACGGAATCGCACCGCTCGAAACCGTATCTCCGCAGATCGTTTCGATCCTGCGCGAACAGAAAAAAGGCGAAATCCTGGCTCAGGAGATGACTGGAAGCTCGCTGGCCGAAGTGGCATCCAAACTGAACCTGGAAGTCAAAGAAGCGGCTAACATCGACTTCAACTCGTTCTACATCGAAAGCGTCGGCGTAGAACCGAAGTTGATCGGAGCCGTTACCGGAGCGAAGGAAAATACGCTGTCGAAACCCGTTGCCGGACAGAAAGGCGTCTTCCTGTTCGACGTAACTTCGAGAGCCAAAGTGGACAACGTAACCCCGGAAAGCGAAAAGGTACGCCTCGAAGCGAGCGCGCAGGCCTATATTATGGAGCGCGTCAACCAGGCGTTGACCGAACAGAGCAAGATCACCGACAACCGTGTGAAATTCTTCTAACGGAACCGGGAATCGGACATCCGATCCTATAACCCGAGCGGGGCGGACTTCGAAGTCCGCCCCGCTTGTTTTTCGCTTTCTCCGTATTATCCGGAGAAAAATCCTGTTCCGGGTTATCTTTTCGACGAATCGGGGACTGCGCCGAATCGGTCTCCGTATGCTTCAAATATTTATCGAGCCATCCGAAAAACTCCCGGTTCCAAACCAAAGAATTCTGCGGTTTGAAAATCTGGTGGGCCTCGTCTTCGAACGACACCAACCGGCTCGGCACCCCCATCAGCCGGGCCGCCGTAAAGGCCTGCGACTTCTCGGTATACGGAATCCGAAAATCGCCCTGACCCGAAAAAATCAGAATCGGAGTATCCCAATTTTTCACGAACTTATGGGGCGAATTGGCATACGACCGCTGCGCCGTCGTGTCGTCGCTCCAGTACGGACCGCCCAGATCGTTGTTCGGAAACCATAGTTCCTCGGTCGCCCCGTACATGCTCTCCAGATTGAACATCCCGCAATGGGCTATAAAAGCTTTGAAGCGTTTTTGATGATGCCCGGCCAGAAAAAACACCGAATATCCGCCGTAGCTCGCCCCGACGCAGCCCAACCGGCCGCCGTCCACCCACGGTTCCGCGGCCACATCGTCGATCGCGCTCAGGTAATCGCGTATATTCTGCCCGCTGTAATCGCCCGAAATCTGATCCAGCCACTGCTGTCCGAACGAAGGCACGCCGCGCCGGTTCGGTGCGACGACCACGTATCCCTGCGCCGCCATCAACTGCAAATTCCAACGGTAACTCCAGAACTGGCTTACGACGCTTTGCGGTCCTCCCTGACAGTACAGCAGCGCCGGATAGCGTTCGGTCGAATCGAAATCCGGCGGCAGCACGACCCACGTCAACATTTGCCGGCCGTCGGTAGTCCGTATCCAACGTTCGCGCACCTCCCCCATCCGGATATGATCGTAGATTTCCGGATTGGTATTCGTGATCCGGGTCATCGTTCCGTCCGCCGGATCGATCCTGAAAAGTTCGGTCGGAGCGGACAGCGAAGTCACTTCGCCGACCAGTTCGCCCCCGTTCAGCGTAATCGCATTGACATCGTGCGCCCCTGCGGTCAGCACGCGCACCGAATCGTCCGCCAGGTCGACCCGGCACACCTGATAGGTTCCCGCACAGGCGCAATGAAATACAACGTCCCGTTCCCGTCCCAACGCACGTTTCCCGCATTGTAATCGAAGTTCCGGGTCAGGTAGCGTTTTTCGCCGGTAGCCAGCGTTTCAACGAACAGTCGGCTCTTGTCCGACTCGTTCCCGGCCCGCTCCATACTGGTGAACGCCAACATCGAATCGTCCGGCGAGAAAACCGGATATTTGTCGTACCCGGGCATCCCTTCGGTCAGGTTGCGCGTCTGCCCGGACGCAAGGTCGTAAAGGTACACGTCCGAATCGGTGCTGAGCGCATACGCTTTCCCGGTCAGCTTCTTACAGGTATAGGCCAATTGGGTTCCGGCGCGGTTCCACGCGATTTCCGAAATATCGAAATAGGGCGCCGTCGGGGCATCCCACGGCTCGCCCGGCATAATATCCGTCCCTCCGGTCACTTTCGCGCCGCCCGTCAGCGGAGCGATGAAAATATGACGGTAGCTCCCGTCGTCCCAATAATTCCAGTGGCGCTCCATCAGGTCGTCGTAAATCTTCGCCTTCGAACGGTCCAGATCGGGATAAATTTCCGGCGAACTGCGCTTTTCGACCGGCACCCGGGCGACGTACATCAGCCGGTTCTCCGACGGAGCGACCGAAAAGCCCTCGACGCCGCCGGGGATGTCGGTCACCTGACGACGGTTGTTCCCGTCCGGAGCCGCACACCAAACCTGGTCGCTGCCTCCGTGGTCGGAAATAAAATAGATCGTACGTCCGTCTGCGCTCCACTGAGGCGACGACTCGTTGCTGCCGGGATCGGTGACCCGGATCCATTTGCCCCCGGATACCGGCGCCGAACGGATGTTGGTCACTCCCTTGTTCTCTTTCATGTCGTAGGTCGTAACCGTATAAAGCACGGTACGGCCGTCGGGCGAAAGGGCGGCGCTGCCGACCCTCTTTATTTTCCACATTACCTCGGGCGTCAGTATCCCCGCCGATCGTTCGGCGTCGGTCAGTACATGGTCAGCACTCATCTTATCATCGTTTTTTCGGAAAGAACAGCCGTACGGCAAAAACCATCCATACGCAGCATACGGCTTTCAGTACAAAGAACAGACCTCTTTTCATCGTTCGAACGTTTAGTATCCGGCAGCCCTACCGCACCGGATAACCGGCTTCCCGAAAAACGTCGCCGATCGTATAATAGGTGCCGCTCAGCAGTTCGGGCACCCGTTCGGGCGCGATCCATTCGGCCCGGGTAATCCCTTCGACCGTCTGCGGCTGCGGTCGTTGCCCTCCGACGTAGCGCATGTGATACCAAGCCGTCCGTTTCAGCACCCACTGCTCCCGAATCCGGTAACAGTGGAACGTGTGCGTGATCGGCTCTTTCCGTTGCAGTTCTTCGATCCGCAGACCGCACTCCTCGCTGACTTCCCGCACGGCGCAGTCTTCGATCCGTTCGCCCGGTTCGAGTTTTCCCTTCGGCAAATCCCAGCGGCCGTTGCGGAAAATCATCAGCACTTTCGCCGCATCGTCGACCACCAAGCCGCCGGCCGCCTCGATAAAAGGCAGCGATGCCCGGAATTCGTCGAAAATACGCTCAATATTTTCGGATATTACGTATAACTTTTTGGTAAATTGAAGTTTTTGCAAGAACTTTGTAATAGTGGGCGTTTCGCCGGGAGCCACCCGGAATACTTCGCCCTGCGGATCGGCCGGAAGCTGCTGCGCGAACAGCACGGCACTGTTTTCAATATAAACTTTATACATGGTAATAATGTGTGATTTAGACAAAAAAGTCGCTGAAAGTCTGTTACAAATTAAGGCAATTAAATTAAATCCGACAAATCATTTCACCTGGGCGTCGGGCTGGTATTCGCCCATCTACTGCGATAACCGCAAGATCCTCTCCTATCCGGCCGTCCGGAAGGAAATCTACGAAGGATTCGTGAAGATCATCTCCGAAAAATATCCCGACGCGGACATCATCGCCGGCGTAGCCACCGGAGCTATCGCGCACGGCGTACTGGTCGCCGAAAAAATGGGCAAGCCGTTTATCTACGTCCGCAGCTCGCCGAAATCGCACGGGCTGACCAACCAGGTCGAGGGCGAATACTGGCCGGGAGCCAAAGTGGTCGTGGTCGAAGACCTGGTCTCCACCGGCGGCAGCAGCCTGAGCGCCGTCGAAGCGTTGCGCGAGGGGGGATGCGACGTGCTGGGCATGGTCGCGATCTTCACCTACGGTTTTCCGACCGCCGAAGAAAATTTCGCCGGAGCGGACGTGAAGCTCGACACGCTGAGCAACTACAAAACGATGATCGAACTGGCTGTCAACCAGGGCTACGTCCACGAAGACGAATTGCAGACCCTGAAGGAGTGGCGCCGCGACCCGGCGAACTGGAAAAAATAAGCGGCACGAAAATGGAGAAATACGAAAGCAAACACGTCCGGATCCGGCGGCCGGCTTCGATGATTTACAGCGTCCTGTCGCGTTTCGACAACCTCACGCCGGTACTGGCAGACAAAGTGGAAGGCTGGACGGCGGAGGAGAATACCTGCTCGTTCAAGGCGAAGGGGTTTCCCGTCAGCCTGCGGATCGTCGAGAAAGAGCCGCACAAGCGGTCAAAGTGACCGGCGAAGACGGCTCCCCGATGGATTTCACGTTCTGGGTGCAGTTGGTCAGCGTCGACGAGCAGGACACCCGGATGCGCATCGTGCTGCATGTGCAGCTGAACATGATGATGAAGATGATGATCGGCGGCAAGCTGGCCCAAGCGGTCGACCAAATCGCCGACCAGATCGCCGAGGCGTTCAACAACGCCCCTGTTTAAACGGAAACGACGTTTAACTTAAAACGAAATACCATGATCAACATTATCGTAACCATTACGGTCCCCGAAGAAAACCGCCCGCAAGTACTGCCCCTGCTGGAAGCGCTTACGACAGCCTCGCAGCAGGAATCGGGCAACATCTCCTACGAATTTTACTTGCATCCCACCGACCCGATGCGGTTGGCGATCATCGAGGTCTGGCAGAACGCCGAAGTGCTCGCCGAGCACGAAGCGACCAAGCATTTCACGACGTTGCTGCCGCAGATCGAAAAACTGTCGGTCGGCATCGACATCCAGAAATTCGACGCAGAACCGATCGATTGACGCAAGACGCCGCCCGATACAAAAACGCCTCCCGGCCGGATACGTACATTCCGGCAGAGAGGCGTTCGTTTTTCCCGAACCAGCCTTATTCCTTCCGAACGAGGTAGATCATTTCCGAACGCAGCCCGTACAACGCCGCCGCTTCCGGACTGAGGAAACGGATGTAGTCGATCTCTTCGACATCGAACCCGGCTTCGGCCAAGCGCTCGCCGTAATCCCTGCCGTAATCGCGCAGGTGATCTTTTTGTCCGAAATGGAGTTCACGCTGCACGGGATCGGTGATCGACGGATCTTCGTAAGTCGTCTCGCGGTCGGGATTGACCGGCGACAACATGATCCCCCAGCCTCCCGGACGCATCACGCGGAAAAGTTCCCGCATCGCCTGCCGGTCGTCGTCGACGTGCTCCAAAATGTGGTTGCAGAAGATCACGTCGAACTCCCCGTCCGGAAACGGGATTCGCTGCACATCCATCTTAACCTTCGCCAACGGCGACTCCAGATCGGCGGTCACGTAATCCAACTGCGGCAGCCGACCGAACCGCTTCAGGAAGCAATACTCCGGAGCGATATGCAACACCCGCGCGGGCGCTTCGAAAAAGTCGGTTTCGTTTTGCAGGTACAGCCACATCAGTCGGTGCCGCTCGAGCGCCAGGCAATGCGGACACAACGCATTTTCACGCGAATTGACGTATCCGTAGGGCATGAATTTCCGGTAACGGTTGCCGCACACCGGGCACTGCACCCGGCTCCCGGCGTAAAATAACCCCACAAGCGGCGTGCACAGGTGCACCACCCGCTGAATGTAACGGCGCGGCACATGCCGCAATACGAATCGGATCAATTGCTTCATCGGGCTATTCCTCCTCTTTCAGGGCCTCGTCGACCTCTTTTTCGGCTTTTCGCAGCCGTTCCTTGCACAACCGGATCAGTTCGGCGGCCCGTTTGACCTGAGCGCCCAGTTCGTCGACGTTCATCTGCTCATTGTTAAACCGCTCGAGGATCTGCTCCACTTCGGCGATCGCCTGCGCATATGTAATTTTCGATTTTTCCATCTATTTGATTTTTTTGATTTCTGCTTCTATCGTCCGGCGTTTCATCACGATCTCTACCGAATCGCCCGCCTGCAAGCCGACCGGATCGGTCACGATATTCCCGCCGCTGCGCACGACGGCAAACCCCATGTCGAGAATCCGGTCCGGATCGCGCGTAGCCGCCAGGTCGCCCAGCAAAGATAACGCTTTCGTACGGGATGCGACGTATTCCCGGCTGCGGTGTCTGAGCATGGCCAACAAATTATCGAGTCGGAAATTCGCGTCCGAAAAGGCAAAACGAGCCGATTGCCGCAATTGCGCCTGCAGCGCCGCCGTGCGGTCTTCCCGGCGGCGGATCGCTTGCGCCGCCCCATGCCGCAGCGCACCGCGCAACTGTTCCAGCCGCAGCCGCACCGCCTGCGTCCCCTGCGTCGAAATCCGGTTCAGCGCGAACGCCGCATCCCTCAACGCGCTGCGCCGCTGCAGGAAAAACGCCTGTGCCGCCTCCTTCAGTTCCTTCCTCATATCGTCGAGTCCGGCATCGAATTCGGCCATCCCGTTTTTCAGGTACACGGCCACGGCAGTCGGCGTTTTCAACGAAACGGCCGCAACCAGATCGGCCACGCTCTGGTCTTTATCATGTCCGATCCCGGCGATCACCGGCAGCGGGAACTGCGCCAGGTAACAGCACAGCCGATAGCTGTTGAAGCACCCCAGATCGCTCTGCGAACCGCCCCCTCGGATCAGCACCAGCGCATCGAAACCGTCCGCCCGGTCGGCCGCCTCGCCCAATGCCCGGACGATCGACTCCTCGGCTTCGGCCCCCTGCATGAAAGCGTCGAACAACGTAATTTCGAATCCGTAGGGAGAGGATGAAATCTCCTTCATAAAATCCTGATAACCCGCCGCATTCCGCGACGAGATCACCGCAATCCGCTGAATCGCCGCAGGCAGCGGCAACTCGCGGTTCATGTCGAACACGCCGTCCTGTCGCAACCGCCGGATCGTCTCCTGTCGCTGGCGCTCCATGTCGCCGAGCGTATAGGTCGGGTCGATATCGGTAATCTGCAGCGACAATCCGTAAAGTTCGTGGTACGAAACGACCACCTTGACCAGCACCTTCAGCCCCGCTGCGAGGACCTGGCCCGTCGCTCCCTGGAAATAGGACGCGATCATCGGATAACCGCTGCGCCAAATCACGGCGCTCGCTTTCGCTTTGGGCACATGGTTCGCCCCGCCTTTTTCGACCAGTTCGATGTAACAGTGGCCGGAATAGTTCACCTTCAGTTCGCTGATCTCCGCTGTCACCCAGTACGGCAGCGGATGGGCGTTGTCGATCCCGCGCTTGATAAGCGCCTGCAGTTCGCTGAGAGAAATATGCGTGGAAGCCGGCATCTCTGCGGTTATTTATTTACCCGGAACACTTTCTGCACCCCTTTAATTCGCATCAGCGAATAGACGACGGCATCGACCAATTGCGTACCGGTCACCTCGATGTTGATCACCCGGAGAGCATTCCTCCCGACGAGTTCAGGCTCATCGAACGGATATTGATCTTCAGGTCGCGGTTGATCACTTCGGCGATTTTATTCACCAGGCCGGTCGCATCTTCGGCCTGGATACGCACTGTCGCGACGAACGCGCCCTTCGCCGCGTTCTGCTGCCAGCGCGCCGGCAACACCCGGTAAGGGTAACGTTCCTTCAGCCGCTGGGCGTTCGGGCAATCCTGCCGGTGGATCGTGATCCCGCTGTTGATCGTCGTGAAACCGAATATTTCGTCCCCGAAGATCGGATTGCAACACTTGGCCAGTTTGTATTCGATATTACTTAGCGAATTGTCGATAATCAGCGCGTCGTCGTTGTCCGAAACGATCTTCGCGGCCGACGGAGCTTTCAACGGATGCCCGTCGTCCAGCGTCCCGTTCAGGTGGCGGGTCAGGATCTCCTTGATGTCGGGCAGGATGATCTTCTGTTGTGCGATCTGCCCGTACAGCTCGGTTCCCGTCCGCAATTTGTAGTATTTGCTCAGCACCATCACGGCGTCGTCCATCGTGATGGCGAATTTCCAGTTCTTGATCTTGCGTTCGAGTTCCTCCCGCCCGAGACTGGCCGCCTTGGCCTGCTCCTCGCGCAGGTAGGACTTGATCTTGTTGCGCGCTTTGCTCGTAGTGACGATATTCAGCCAATCGGCTTTCGGTTTCTGGGTTTTCGACGTCAGTATCTCGACGATATCGCCGTTGCGCAGCACTTCGCGGAACGACACGTTACGGTGGTTCACCTTACCGCCGATGCAGGTAGCTCCGAGATTGGTATGGATATCGAAGGCGAAGTCGAGCAGCGTGGCCCCTTCGGGCAGTTTGCGCAGGTCGCCGTTGGGCGTGAAGACGAAGATTTCGCCGGACGACGCTTTGCATCAAACTTCTGCGCGATCTCCTGCGGCTGAGTCGTCTCCATGATCTCGCGCAGGCACTTGGTGAACCACTCCTCGGTTCCCATCGTTCCGCCGCTGACGCCCTTGTAACGCCAATGGGCCGCCACGCCGCGTTCGGCGACCTCGTCCATCCGCTCGCTGCGAATCTGTATCTCGACCCAGCGCCCCTCATTGGAAACGACCGTCGTATGGAGCGATTCGTAACCGTTCGACTTCGGGATGGATATCCAGTCCCGCATCCGGTCGGGATTCGGCGTATAAAAATCGGTGACGATCGAATAGATCGCCCAGCACTGCGCCTTCTCCTGCTCCTGCGGACAGTCGATGATAATCCGGATCGCGAACAGGTCGAACACCTCGTCGAAGCCGATTCGCATCCGCTTCATTTTGCGCCAAATCGAATAGATCGACTTGGTACGGCTTTTCAAATGGTATTTGAACCCGAGATGCCGCATTTTTTTCTTCGATCGGGCGCACGAACCGGCGGATAAATACCTCGCGTTCGGCGGCCGTTTCGTTCAACCGCTTGCGGATGTACTCGTAATCGTCCGGTTCCAGGTGCATCAGGGCGAGATCCTCCAGTTCGGATTTGATATTGTACAATCCCAGCTTATGCGCGATCTGGGCATACAGGTTCAGGCTTTCCCACGATTTTTTGGCCCGTTTCTCCGGCGGAAAAATCTCCAGACGGCGCATCACTTCGAGCCGGTCGGCCAGCTTGATCAGAATCACGCGGGGATCGGTCGAATAAGAAACGATCAGCTCCCGGAAATTATCGACCTGGTCGTTGGCCACTTTCGGATCGACGTCCGAGATGTTGCACAACCCCCCTGCAAGATGCCGACGCACTGTTTTCCGAAATGATTCCCGAGGCATGAACATCCATCAACTGCAGGCGCACCACATCGTGCAGCAGCGTCGAGACCGTCGAATTCCGCCCGAGTCCCACCTCCTGAATCACGATCATCGCGGTATTGATCGAATGGGTAACGAAAGGCGTCCCGTCGTGACGAACCAGCCCTTTCAACCGGTCAACCGCCAGACACAATGCCGAACGCACCACCCCGAAAACCTCGTCGTCGAATACCGAACGCGCCAGATCCAAAAACGGCTGGTAATATTCGGCATCCAGATCAATCTCTTTCTCAACCTCTTCCATATTCATCCCTGTTAGGTTCGTGCGATAAAGTTAATAATTTTTCGGAAACAAATCCGCCTCCGTTCCGCAACGATTCCATTCGTGCGAACGATCCGGTGCCCGGCATCCCGGACAGCCCCCGCCCCGACGAATAAATCCGACCCCGCGGCACACGAAAACGGGCGGAGCCACAGAGGGTTCCGCCCGTCAAATCCGTTTTCGAATCGTTATTTCTTAAAATAACGGTTGTAAAGTCCCTCGAAACCTTTTCCGTGACGCGCTTCGTCTTTGCACATTTCGTGGACGGTATCGTGAATGGCATCCAGTCCCAGTTGTTTGGCACGGGTAGCGATCCGTTTCTTATCTTCGCAGGCGCCGCTTTCGGCTTCCATCCGGGCTTTCACATTGGTCTTGGTATCCCAAACCACTTCACCCAGCAGTTCGGCAAACTTCGACGCATGTTCTGCCTCCTCCCATGCGTAACGCTTGAACGCCTCGGCAATTTCGGGATATCCTCGCGGTCGGCCTGACGGCTCATCGCCAGGTACATGCCCACCTCGCTGCACTCGCCGGCAAAATGCGCTCTCAAACCCTCGAGCACTTCTTCGTCTACGCCTTTGGCCACGCCGATCACATGTTCGTCGGCCCACGTCAGCGCTTCTCCTTCGACCACTTCCTTAAATTTCGACGCGGGTTGTTTACACTGCAGGACAAAATTGGAACTGCATCCCCTTCGTGAACATAACCGCAAACCGTACAAATAAATTTCTTTTCATAGCCATCAAGTTTTTAAGTGATTGATTCTGTTATTATTTCATTTTACCCACTAGTTCGATTTTTTCCGGCACCGCTCGCAGTAGCCTTTATAATAGACCTGCACTTCGTCGACTTCGTGACGCGGATCGCTCACCTCCAACGCTTCCGGATCGACCGCCAACGGCAGATCGTAAACCGCGCCGCAGCTCCGGCAACGAAAATGCGCATGCGGAGAAACATCCCCGTCGAAACGGCTGTTCCGCTCGTCGATATCGAGCAACAGGATCGCGCGGTGCGCAGCCAGCAGCTTTCAGGGTATTGTACACCGTCGTTTTGGAAAGCGTCGGCATCGACGGACTGAGCGCCGTATGGATCTCGTCGGCCGTCGGATGCGTCGGATGCGTCACGAGATACTCCATGATCGCGAGCCGCTGCAACGAAGGCCGGATGCCGTATTCCATCAAATAACGGTGCAAATCCTGAATCATCTACAATTTTGTATTAATTACAACTATTAATCGAATGCAAATATATATCGAATTTTCGAATCTGCAAAATTTTTCGGACGGAATTTATTTGGATTTTACCTTATATCCGGCATACAACGTATGAAAATATGTCTACTTTTGCATCATGCAACCAATTAGGACCAAGTGTAAATACGGATATATCGTTTTCGCAATCACGCTATTGATCGCCATCGACTACGTATATCGGTATTTCGCTTTCGAACCGTACAACCAAAGTCCGCTGAACATCGAAACGCCGGAAGGAAACGCTCAACCTTACCATCCTTCGGTGGTATACATTCCCGGAGGATGGAACGGGTATGCTTACTGGATGGCGGAAACGCCCTACCCGTTGGGGCCGGACGGCGATTGGAACGGCCTGCCTCCTTACCGAGCCAGATGGGAAAACCCGTGCATCCACGCCTCGCACGACGGCATACACTGGGAAACGCCGGGCGACTTGGTCAACCCGATCGACGACCTGAACGAAACCGAGATCGAGAACCGGGATTTCTTTTCCGACACACATCTGGTGATGAACGGCGACACGCTGGAGTGCTGGTACCGCATCAGCCGCACACAGCGAGACGAAACATACATCCTGCGAAAATACAGCGCCGACGGCATACACTGGTCGGAACGGGAAACGGTCATCGATCTCCAAGATCCGGCGGTCGTCCGCGAAGGCCCCGGAGGCATGATCGTCAGTCCCGCGATCCAAAAAAGATCGGCGGCCGGTATTGCATGTGGTATGTCAACGATATCGGGGAATCCCGGAGCATTTGCCGTTCGTTCTCGGACGATGGCAGAAATTGGCAGAAAAAAGAGTATTGCCGGCTGTCGGACACCGCCGTCGTCCCTTGGCACATCGACGTACAACGGATCGACAGCATCTATTACATGGTGATTTACGACTTCCGAAACCTGACCTTTGTGGAGCAGCCGCGACGGACTCTTTTCGAAAAACGGCGGCTGTTGCTCGCCCCGTCCCCGAAACTGGGCTCATTCTATGCCGGCGGCCTGTACCGCAGCGCTCTGCTCCGGGACGACAAAGAGTGTAAACTCTATTTCAGCGCTTTGATAAAAAGACCGCCGTCGGACTGATGAGAGGCAACTGTCCGGACTCGCTGAAAATATACTCCGTCTCAGGGAACAAAGTGTCCTTCTTCCGGTTCCCGGTCACCTACCTAAGGCAGAAAAACAGGCGATCGTCCGCCTTTTCGAATAGCGAACGCCGGCTCTCACACAGCCCGGATCTTCAGGATCGCTTTCCGGACATTGCCGCTGCCGATCAGCGGGCGTGCGCGTCTTCCGGGAAAAAACGACGAATTCCCCCGGATGCAGCGACACATAGCACGAAGGCTTATCGTCGAAAAAACAATATCGGCCGCTTCGTCGAATTCGCTCCGGGGCAGAATACACCGTTCGCGCGGACGCCATCCGAACCGCTCTTCGCCCCGAACCCGGAGCGGGATCTGTACGTCGATGTACCGATCGTGCGCTTCGAGAGGAGCCTTCCTGCTCCGGCCGGAGCAGCCCTTCGCTGATTACGATATACAGATCGTCTCCGTCGATGGCGTATTTCCCGGGAGCCAACGTATCCATTCGGGCGACGGCATAATCGAAAGCTTTTTTGAACCGGGGATGCAGGGCGTCGTACCGCCCCGATCCTGATAACGTATCGACAATCATAAATCAGGCATTTATCCGTTTACCGATGCAAGGTACGTACAAACGGCGGGAAAACCAAAAGCCGCCCGGCAACAAACCGGGAAGTCTCGCGCGAGACTTCCCCGGAATTGTCGAAGCGACGGCGGTTATTCGTCTTTATCGGTATCGGCATACGCCTTCAGCAGTTTCTCCTGCACATCGGCCGGCACCTGCTCGTAAGAGGCGAACTTCATCGAATAGGTCGCGCGCCCGTTGGTCAGCGAACTGAGCGTAGTCGAATAACGATACATCTCGGCCAGCGGAACCCGGGCTACGAGCCGCTCGAATCCTTTGTCGCTGCTCATCCCTTCGATCATTGCGCGGCGGTTCTGCAGATCGCTCATCACGTCGCCCATCTTGTCGGACGGCACGAGCACCTCGACGCTGTAAATCGGCTCCATAATCTTCGGGCCGGCCTTTTGAAAGTCTTCCTTGAAAGCATTGCGGCCCGCCAGTTTGAACGACAGCTCGTTCGAATCGACCGGATGCATCTTGCCGTCGTAAACCACCACCCGGATATCGCGGGCATACGAACCGGTCAGCGGCCCCTCTTCCATCTTCTCCATAATCCCTTTCAGGATGGCCGGCATGAAACGGGCGTCAATCGCCCCGCCCACGACGGCGCTGCAAAATACGAGCTTCCCGCCCCACGGGAGCGCTACTTCCTCTTTGGTTTTGATATTCAGCACCAAATCCTTACCGTCCACCTTATATTTCCCGGGATCGGGCATCCCCTCGAAATAAGGCTCGATTATCATCCACACCTCGCCGAATTGGCCCGCGCCGCCGGACTGTTTTTTATGGCGGTAATCGGCGGCAGCCACTTTGGTAATCGTTTCCCGGTAAGGGATTTTCGGCGCGAAAAAACTCCACGTCGATCTTATTCTGATTCGCCAGTTGCCATTTCAGGATATTCAGGTGGTGTTCGCCCTGCCCCTGCACAATCGTCTGTTTCAGTTCTTTCGAATACTCGACCAGGATCGTCGGATCCTCGAAATGAGCCCGATTCAGCAGCTCGCCGAGCTTTTCGTCCTCTCCCGTCTTGACCGACCGGACGGCCGCCCGGTAACGGGGTTCCGGGAATTTGATCGGTTCGATCTCGATTCCCGATCCGGCGGCGGCCAGCGTCTGGTTCGTACGCGTGCCCTTCAGTTTCACGGTGCAGCCGATGTCCCCGGCCTCCATTTCCGTCACTTTGACGCGCCCTTTGCCTGCCACGGCGAACAACTGCGATATCTTCTCTTTATTTCCCGTTTTCGAATTGATCAGTTCCATGCCTTCGGCCACCCGACCCGAAACCACCCGGAAGAAGGTCATCTCGCCAAGATGCGGTTCGACGGCGCTTTTTGAATACGAACAGCGCGGTCGGAGCTTTGCTGTCGGCCGGGACTTCGCCGCCGTCCACGTTCCGGAAAGCGGGAGCCTTGATCGGGCCGGGAGCCACGTTGATAATAAACTCCATCAGCCGTTTCGCCCCAATATCGCGTTTGCCCGAAGCGCAGAACACCGGCACCAAGTCGCGTTTGGCCAACCCGAGTTTCAGCCCCGAACGCATTTCGTCCTGCGTCAGCACGCCTTTGTCGAAATAGAGTTCCATCAGCGACTCGTCGTTCTCGGCGGCCGCTTCGGTCAGTATTTGATTCAGTTCGCGGGCCCGCTCCATTTCGGATTCGGGGATTTCGAGTTCCTCGCGGATCCCGGTATCGCCTTTGAACTTGTACATTTTCATCAACAGCACATCGACGAACGCATCGAAACCGGGCCCCGGATTGACCGGATATTGCACCAGCACGGGTTTCACGCCGGAAGCCACCCTCAGCGATTCGAGCGTATTTTCCCACGAAGCCTTCTCGCTGTCCAACTGATTGATCACGGCGATGATCGGTTTCTCGTGCGCACGCGCATAGCGCGCCTGAATTTCCGTCCCCACTTCGAAACCGTTCTGCGCATTCAGCAACATCACGCCCACGTCGGCTACTTTGAACGCCGAAAACAGCCCGCCGCAAAAGTCGTCCGAACCCGGCGTATCGATGATGTTCAGCTTACACCCGTTGTACTCGGCGAACAGGATCGTCGGGTAAATCGACCGTTTATACAGATGTTCGACCTCCGTGTAGTCCGACAGCGTATTGTCGTTTTCGATACTGCCGCGGCGGTCGATCACCTTTCCGTCAAAAGCCATTGCCTCGGCCAGAGTCGTCTTTCCCGAGCCTGAGGCGCCGAGTAGGACTACGTTTTTGATCTCGTGCGTTGTGTATGTCTTCATAATCGAAAAAGTTTTAGGTTCGACTTCGATTCAGATTCACTAAACAGCTTTAAATTTAGAAAAATAATCGCGAAAATGCAACGGTTTCAAAAGATTTTCATAATTTTCAACCCGTTTACGGCAGTCCTTTTTCTCCGACGTTGGAAGGGATGCCGCAAATTTCGGAAAATCACAAAATCCGAAAAAAATGGATACCCTGTTGATCATTCTCGCGATCCTCTGTACGCTGGGCGGCGTCGCCGGCTGCATCCTGCCGATATTGCCGGGGCCGCCGCTGAACTTTCTCGCCCTGCTGCTGATGCGCTGGAGCGGACACGCCGGTTTCGACAGCCGCTTCCTGTGGATATGGGTGGCCGTTACGCTGATCGTCTCGGCATTGGATTATCTGCTGCCCGGCTACCTGGCCAGGCGTTTCGGCGGATCGAAATACGCCGCGACCGGATCGACGGTGGGTATGATCGTCGGACTGCTGTTTTTCCCGCCGGCAGGGCTGATCGTCGGGGCTTTCGCGGGCGCGCTGATCGGGGAACTGCTGTACGACCGCGACGATCTCCGGAAAGCCGTCCGGGTAGCGATCGGTTCGTTCGTCGCATTTCTGCTGAGTACCGGATTGAAACTGGCGGCATCGCTCGCAATGGGTTATTACGTGATCCGGGCCCTGTTCGTATAGAAAGCGTCAATAGCTGAAATAAGGAATGGTATCGATGGTTTTGATATTCAGTTCGCGCAGCGCCCGCACCCCCCGTTCGTAAAAAACCGTATTCTCAAGCATCCGGTTGTCGTGCGCATCCATGCCGACGATGGCCGTACACCCTTCGTCGGCCGCGATTTTCCAGAAGTCGGGATGCGGGAACATAACCTCTCCGCGCTCCTCCCGGTAACCGAGCAGGCTGACGTTGTATTCCAGCGGCAGGCCCGTCCGGTATGCTTTGCGGCAAATCCGGCGGCTGATCCGGGCACAGTGCTCGTCGAACGTTTTATAACTGTTTATGAACAGATCGGGATGCGCCAGGTAAGCAAACATTCCGGCTTCCATCCCTTTGAGTACGCTCTCTTCGTACATTTCGAGCATTTCAAGCGTCCGGGTGTGCATACCGAAATAAGGATATCGCTCGTCCGATTCGTAAAAATGATTGCCGAAAATCACGTAATCCAGCCGCTCGCGACGGATCGTCTCCCAAAGCCAGGGCATGTATTCCGGAAAATACTCGCACTCGAGTCCGACCCTGATCTCAATCCGATCGCGGTATTTCTCGCGCAGGGCGCGCACGCTCGCCAGATAGCCGGGCAGTTCGTCGAGCATCATCCGCACTTCCGGAACAAAAGGAGAATCGTATTTCCACGGCGTATGGTCGGAAAATCCGAGTACTCGGAACCCGCCGGCAATGGCGCTCTGCACGTAATCTTCATCGCTGCCCACGGCATGATGGCAACGGGCGGTATGGGTATGATAGTTCGTTTTCAGCATGATTTCGTAATCGGTCCGCCACAGTAAAACGGCAAAATCCTGCGGCAAAATTAATTTCTTTATCTTTGCCGCACAAATAAAAACCGGCATCCGGCCGGCAAACACGCAACGACCATGATTAAAGCGGTATTTTTCGACATCGACGGCACGCTGGTAAGTTTCAAAACCCACCGGGTTCCCCGTCGACGGTACAAGCGCTGGAAAGACTGCGCGCCCGGGGAATCAAACTGTTCATCGCCACCGGACGTCACCACGCCGATCTGAACAACCTCGGCGGGCTCGCATTCGACGGTTACATCACGCTGAACGGCCAGTACTGTTACGACGACCGCGGCGTGATTTACAAGAACTGCATCCGTGCGGAAGATATCCGAACGACTGTCGACCTGCTCGCCCGCGACCCGTTCGGCTGCCTGTTCATCGAAGAGCACCGGATGTACATCAACCGGATCGACGACAAGGTGAAAGTTTCGCAAAAACTGATCAATTTCGCCGATCCGCCGGTCGTCCCGGCCGAAACCGCACTGCACAACGATATCTACCAACTCATGGCGTTCGTAGGCCCCGAACAGGAACGCACGCTGATGGATTCGCTCCCGCACTGCGACTCGACGCGCTGGAACCCGTACTTCATCGACGTCGTCCCGGCAGGCGGCAGCAAACGACTCGGGATCGACGCGATGATCCGCGCGCACGGAATCGACCTCGCCGAAACGATGGCTTTCGGGGACGGCCAGAACGATATCGAGATGCTGCGCCACGCAGGAATCGGAGTCGCGATGGGAAATGCGGCGGACGAAGTCAAACGGTCGGCGGACTACGTCACCACCGGCGTCGACCGCGCAGGAATCGCCAAAGCGCTGCGTCATTTCGGACTGTAAACCCCGCTTGCAAGAACGAAAACGGCCTGTTCTTTTCGAAAGGAACAGGCCGTTTTCGTCTTCGCACCGGAAGCTATCGTGCGGATTTGGATTTGAAAACCCACGCATCCGGGAACAGGCCGGACACCTCGTTCTTCATCCGATTCGCCTCGGTTTCGGCCGTAGCCCCGAAAACGGAAACCAGAATCTTTCCGTTCGGCATCGGGATTTTCGCATATTCCAGTTGATCGTTTTTCTTTTTGGCCGACGCGATGAACTTCTCGGCATTCTGATCCGTGCTGTAAGTACCCACGATCACGTAATAGTGCATTGCAGCAGTCGCAGGAACTAATTTTGCCGCAGGAACGGTCGCCGGCTCGCGCACCGGTTCGGGCTGTTTCGCAGGCACGGCGGCAGACGAATCCGCTCCCGCCGGAGCGCCGGACTCTCCGGCCGAGGAATCGGAACCGGCCGCCGCAGGAACCTTCACGGCCGGAGAATCCGGCGCGGCCGGGACAGACGCCGGCAATACGGGCTGTTCGGACAGCCGCACGATCCGCATCTGTTCGCTGTATTCGTACCACACGATCGCGCCGACCGAAATTCCGACGCCGATCAGCACCGCGAAAACGACCCACATCGCCACCCGTTTCGCATCGATCCGCCCGGGCAGGCGCACCGCACCCGTATCCACCGGATTCAACGCCTCCTCCAGACCGGGATCGGGCGTAAAAACGCCCTCGCGGATATTGCCCACCGCCCCGATCGTCACTCCCTCCTCCGAGCAGTTTTCGGCGAGCCAGCGGTTATAGATCTCCCGCGCCTGTTCGGGATCGGTCTGGTCGTACCCAGCGATCAGATCCACGATGTGCGGAATCCCCGGCAGTTCGTCCGTTACGAGTTCCACCCGGTTGACCGGCGGCGTTACGACGCCCGGCTTCTGCATTTCTGCGGGAACCGTCACCGCATACAGCGTTCCGATCCCCGGCAGGACAACGCCCTGACGCTTCGCCAGCGCGTTATACACCAAATTACTGACCTGATCCATTATTTCGTTTTCTTAGAAAGTTCTTTTGCAGGACGTTTAAACGCCCGGTACAGGATGACGACGCCCAGAATCACGAACGGGACGCTCAACCACTGTCCCATATCCAACAACATGCCACGTTCGAACTCTTCCTGCGGATTCTTGATGAATTCGACGAAAAAACGGAAGCCGAACAGCGCGATCAGGAAGATACCGAACATCACGCCGGGCCGCTTCCGGGCGACGTCCTTGCGGTAATACATCCAGCACAGCACGACGAACAGGATCAAGTAGGCGAGCGCCTCGTAGATCTGGGTCGGGTGCATCGGCACGGTCTCTCCGGCCCTTACGAAAACGAATCCCCACGGCAGCGAAGTCGCCTCGCCGTAAATTTCGGAATTCATCAGGTTCCCGATCCGCACCAGCGCGCCGGCAATGCAGACGGCAATCGCGATGCGGTCCAGCGACCACATGTAAGGCATCTTGTTTTTCCGCGAAAAGAGCCACAGCCCGACGAGCAGCCCGACGGCGGCTCCGTGACTGGCCAGTCCCCCCTGGTGAATATACAGGATTTCGACGGGATGGGTCAGGTAATAACCCGGATCGTAAAACAAGCAGTGCCCGAGACGAGCGCCGATGATCGTCGACAGGACGCCGTACCAGAAGATCGAATCGAACATCTTGTCGCTGTACCCCTCGCGTTTGATCAGGTTACTGAATATATAGGCGCTGATTCCGAGCGCCAGCGCCCACATCAGACCGTAATAGCGGATCTCGACCGGCCCGAACGTAAACAGGGTCGGATGCACGTCCCATCGGACAAACAACGGTAAAAGCGAATTCATCATTTCGATTCCAGGAATTGATCGGGTTACTACGGGTCGTACGAACCCGGTATTTCGAACAAATATAGCTATTTTTAGCCAAAGTAGCACACCCGGCAGCCCTTTGGCGATTATCCGGAAAGCGAAAGCGCCGCGACCCGGGTCGCGGCGCTTCGTTCCGGCGGCGGGAAACTCACGCCTTGATATATTGTTTCACCAATTTGGTAATGTATTTACCGACGATATCGAACTCCAGGTTAACGACCGTTCCCACCCGAAAAGTATGGAAATTGGTATGCTCGTGCGTGTACGGGATAATCGCCACCTGAAACGAACCCTCGGCCGAATTGACAACCGTCAGACTGACCCCGTTCACGGCGACCGACCCTTTTTCGACCGTGATATTGCCCGCCGACGGATCGTATTCGAACGTATAGTACCAACTGCCGTCGGCCTCGCGGATCGCCGTACAGCGCGCCGTCTGGTCGACATGCCCCTGCACGATATGACCGTCCAGCAGCGCATCGGGCCGCATACTGCGCTCCAGATTGACCAGATCGCCTTCGATCAGCCCTCCGAGGTTCGACTTGAGCAGCGTCTCACGGATCGCCGTGACCGTATAGCGGGAGCCGTCCAGCTCCACAACCGTCAGGCACACGCCGTTGTGCGCGACGCTCTGATCGATCTTCAACTCCCCGGTAAACGGACATTCCAGCGTGAAATGCCGGTTTCCCCGCTCCTCGCGGATCGCTACGATCCGCCCCGTCGTCTCTACAATTCCCGAAAACATAATCTTATAAGCTTTTTTTGATGATGACACCCCGCACGATGAACAGCTTCGTGATCTCGTTGCTGCGGATCGAAATGGGATCGTACTGTTTCGTATTGCTCGCCAGCAGTTGAATGTCCGACGGATCTTCGCCGAAACGGATGATGCGTATCCCCCGGAAATATTGCGTGACCACCAGGTAAGCCTCTCCGGGGATGATGGCCGGAACCGTCCATTTTTTCAGGATGACGATCGCCCCCGCAGGAATCTCGGGCTGCATGGCCGTTCCTATATTCAGGGCGGCGATATCGCAGTCGTTGAACAGCGGGACATTGATCCTGAAACGCGGCTCGGGACGCAGGTCGGACTCGACGGCCGAAAGCACGTCCATCCCGTAATAAGGCACTCCGCCTCCTTCGGGGACGGTCGCCGGCTGCGATTCGATAAACATATCCCCTTCGCCGGTCAACAGCCACCCCTTGCTTACCGTCGGATACTTGGTCGTAATCAGGTTCGCCAGGTCGCGGCTGATCCCGTTATTGCCTCGTTTTATCTGGTAGAGGTTTTCACTCCTCTTTAAACCGATATTCAAGGCGAACGAGTTTACAGACAACCCGGTCCACTTTATTACGCGTTCAAGTCTATGCCACGTATCCAACATGCGGTATTATTATTTTATTTTGCAAATGTACATCATTTGTCCTGAAATGACGCAACATATAACAAGATAATATTGCAAAAATAGCATTAAAAATTGAAAAAACGCGCTCTTTTTCAAGAACAAATCGGTCAATACGGCAAACCGTCTTGAATTTATTCAATCTTCCGAAAATATAAAAAGCTCTTTTTATCCCACTTTTCAACGCGCTGCGCAAATTTCGTTCGCTCCGCCGCTCCCATCGGAAAACCGGCTCCGTTTTCCGGCAGAAATCCCGCCGGGAAGCCCCGCAAAACCGATCCGGAAGCGCCGCGCGACAAAAATTACAAAACGCAGACCGCACATTTTGCGTCTCCCGCAAAAAAACGGCGGAAGCGGCGAAGAACCGACCCGAACAAAGACGCACGCGCGACGGTCAGGGACGGAATCCGGTAACCGGAACGGATTCCGAAACCGGAATTTCACGACAAACGAAACGAACCCCGCCACGAACGCCGTTCCGTCGGCGCATAAAACCGACGATATGTACGATCGTTTCGCTATTTTTCTTATCTTGCAACCAATTAACCGCCCGTACCCGCCGGATCGCTCCCGGCCGTGTCCGGACCGATCCGCAGACTCAACCTATTTAATATTAAAAATGCGCCATTTTTATCTATCAGTCGTACTCCCTATCGGGAATACTTCTTTGCTGCTGCACCCAACGCGAATTTACGCTGGAATGGGCGCTCAGCCTGGCAGGCGACAACCGGGCCGAACTGGAACGGGTGCTCGACCACTACAAACAAAATCCGGCCGACAGCCAGAAATACCGTGCCGCAGTCTACTTGATTACGAACATGCCGGGGCATTACAGCGTCGACTCCGTTCTGGCCAACCGTTTTTGCGACAAGGCCGACTCGGTGATGGCGATCCCGCTGGACACGTCGTTCCTGGAGCTATCGAAAACGGATTTCAACATGGCCCGGAATCTGGACTGGGAAAAGTTCAAAGTCCCCGCCCTCGAAAAGATTTCGAAAGAGATGCCTTTCAAACAGGAATCCCTGAGACCCGACATCCAGGTAATCAAGGCCGATTACCTGATTAAAAATATCGACAGCGCTTTCGCGACCTGAAGACGTCGCCGTGGTCGGCACATCTGAATTTCGACCACTTCTGCGAATTCATCCTCCCCTACAAAGTGCAAGACCCGTTCCTGCCCGACGACTGGCGCGAATACTGCCGGAAATTCTGCGATTCGATCGTGGATCTGAGCGACATGGATCGCTGCCAATATTACAAAAACTCGATCCATTGGGCCGCCCGGTTCGTCAACAGCGCGCTGCTCCCGAACATGCGGATCATCGGCCCCTATACCTACAACGGCAACCAACCTATCAGGATGTCGACCTGGATGAAAAAACACTTCGTCTCGTGCGGCGAAAAAGGGATCGTCTGCATGGCGGTCATGCGGAGCAAAGGCATTCCGATGGCCGTAGACTACACGCCCCAGTGGCCGACCGGTTACGAGGGTCACTCCTGGTGCGCGGTGCTGACCACCGCCGGCGGCAACTACGAAAAGTTCGATCCGTTCGAAGGGTTTCCGGGCGAAGCCTACCGTCCGGGAGAAACCATGGCGAAAGCTTTCCGGGAAGGGTACGCCATCAATCCGCTGCTGTTCCGGATCAACCGCTCGGGAGAAGACGTTCCTCCGTTTCTGCGCAACAGTTTCATCAAGGACGTAACGTCCGAGTACATGTCCACACAGACGATCGAGGTATCCATTCCGGACAGCCTGAAACAGCAGAACAGGTTCGCCTACCTCTCCATGTTCGACAACAAGAACTGGGTTCCGATCGCATGGGGCGAAGTGAAACGGTCGAAAGTCCGCTTCGAAGACATCGGGCGCAGCGTCGCCTACCTGCCGTCGTATTACATCGACGGTAAAGTCGTCCCGTTTTCCTATCCGTTCACGCTCGATGCGAACGGACGAGCGGAGTATATGATCCCGGACACGACCCGGCTGCAATCGGTAGACCTGACGCGCAAATACCCGCCCCATTACCACGTGTACAACACGACCAAAAGGTTGATCGGCGGCAAATTCCAGGCGGCGAACCGACCCGACTTTCGGGATTCGGTCACGGTATTCGAATTTCCGGAAGGGTGGAACGATCCGACCGGGACGATCGACCTGAGCCGGGATACGGCCAAATACCGCTACTGGCGTTTCCTGTCTCCGCCCGACCGGCACAACCAGATGGCCGAAGTCCGCTTTTACCTCGCCGGCGACACCGTCCCGAACACAGGTAAAATCATCGGCACGCCGGGCACCCGAATCGGGGACCCGAAAAACCACAAGGAGGCCATGTTCGACAACGATCCGTTCACGTTCTTCGACGCGCCGTTCCCTTACGACGGATGGGCCGGCATGGACTACGGGAAACCGGTTTCGATGGACCGCATCCTGTTCGTCTACCGAAGCGACGACAACAACGTGTGGATCGGAGACGAATACGAGCTGTTCTACTGGAAAGACCGACACGGTTGGGCCTCGCTCGGCAAACAGAAGGCAGAAAACCTGAAACTGCACTACGACAGCATCCCCACCCACGCTCTGTTCTTCATCCGCGATTACACGCGCGGGGTTCAGGAACGCATATTCACCATCGAGGACGGCAAACAGGTCTGGTGGTAAACGCCGCGAGCAGAGCCCCGGCGCCGATTCTCCGCAGCATCACCAATCGTTCCGCCGGAGATGCTTCAGGTAATTCCGGGCTTCGGCTTTTATGCGGATCGACGTGGAATTCATGATCCGGACGGGAAAGGCGACGAGCGCTTCGGCCGTTTGTCGGGCACGGAGCGTATCTCCCTGCGACCGATACAGCCGGAACAGACAGTACTGCGGATAGATACGCGTCGGAATCATCTGCCGGGCCTGCTCGAAACACGCCTCCGCTTCACGGAACCCGTAAACGTTCAAATAAGCGTTTCCCAGATCGCACAGCGTTTCCGACGTTTTCCGCACATGGGCATGATAAACGGGGAATACGCCCAGGCAATCGCAATACCGCCGGTTCAGATAAAGATGCCGGCAGTATTCCCACATGAAACCGGGATGATAGATCACGTCCGGGAGACAGTCTTTCACCCGGTTCAGGCTCTCTTCGGAAGGAGACCGCATATAATCCTGCAAACGGTCGGAAGCGCGTTCGTAACGCCCCTGAAACCGAACGGCCATGCCGGCGACCGCCAGAACGAGCGCGACCGCGACGCCCCGTCCGACAGCCGGCACCGTCGCGGTGCGAAGCGGACGCAGTCGCAACAGCCCCGGCAACAGGGCATAATAAAATTTCAGCGGATAAATATCCGACGTATAGGAAAAAAACGAAAAGACCAGCAACGCCAGTATCCCGCCCCGGATCGGATCGCGGAAACGGCCCGCACGGGATTTTCCGAAAAGGGACAGCAGGAATCCGCCCGCGAGCAGCAGGCCGACCGCGCCCTGCTCGCATCCCACACGAATAAACTCGTTGAACGCCCGGTGATTGTTCCCTGCGACATCCAGGAACGGAGACTGAGGATTCTCCGCAAAATATTCGCTCTGAACATCCATATAGCGCGAAGCGTAAGAAGCGATCCCGCTGCCCGTAACGGGCGACTCGACGAACATCCGGCAACTGACCCGCCAGATCAGCAGCCGAGCGTCGGCCGAACCTTTTTTATACCCGTACAGCGCGCACAGGACACCGGCAAAAACGACTGCCGCCACGATCTTCAGTCCGACGGGAATCCCCGTCCATCGAATCCCGGCGGCCCGGCAAAGCAGCCAGGCCAGCGCCAGTAGCACGGCAAGCCAGGCGGCACGCGAATCGGACAGAGCCAGCAGACAGCCGACGACCAGCACGGCAACCGCCCATCCGGCAGCCGACGGCCAGCGTCTCCGACGTACCGCCCGGATCGCCAAACCGGCGCCGACGACCCAGCAAACGGCCAAGTAACCGCCGTAAGGCCCCGGATTCATAAAACTGCCGGTAACCGGAAAAAGGTTGTGGTTGGACGGAAGTACGTCCAACCACTGTAAAAATCCGGCCGCCGCCTGCACGCAACCCGAACAGACGATCGCTCCGAGGACGAGCGGCACGGCGCGCTCCGGCACGCTGCGAGCCAACAGGTATCCCAGCAACAGGGAAATCCACTCGAAAATCGGCAGGGCGTCCGTTCCCCCGGCCTTAACGAACAACAGGTTGCACGCGCCCCACGACAGGTACAGCGCGAGCAGCACGTCCGGCAGCGCGATACGGAGCCGTCTACCGGGAACCAGCAGCGCCTTCAACAGAAAAATAAAACCCAGAGCATACAGGCAGACGAACGCCGCCCGGAAACGGCACAGCGCGGAAAAGCAATCGAAAACCAGCGGGCACAAAACGACGAAGCCCCCGAACAGACCGTAAACCAGGTATCGTACTTTTTTCATTCCGATCCGACAAAGATTAGATAATCAAAGATATAAAAAAGAAGCGCGACCGGCGAACCGGGCCGCGCTTTCTTTTGCACCTTACCGCATATTCCGGCGTTCCGTTACTGTAACGGCGTTTCGTTCCCGTTCCAGATATCGGCGGTTTCGAGGGTCGTCATGGAATAGTCCTTCGGCTGATATTTCTTTTCGGACAGTTTATTGACCCTGCCGTCGTCGTCGATCTGGTAAACCGTGTCGATCCGCTGGGCATTCAGCGAAGAGATCTTTTTCTGGATATAATCTTCGTAAAAATAGATCGGCGTCGGCGAAGTCGGCTTCAACTCGTAAACGAAAAGCTTCATCTCTGGCGTGATTTTGTATTGCTTCAGTTTGATATCGCCGAATTTAACCTCCACATCGACCCAATCAATCGGAGAACCGTCGAATTCATAGGTCGCCAGAAGTATGTCCCTGTAATCCCCTTCGTCGATACTAATCCCCA